>ENA-OSEY01000519-OSEY01000519.1-marine-metagenome-genome-assembly--contig:-NODE-519-length-28300-cov-3.958438_pt1 | contig 28300 bp, 30 predicted proteins | sample MGYA00248465_ERZ534230 | MGnify/ENA primary metagenome ERZ534230 (study PRJEB26409, sample SAMN06344110) | marine metagenome | isolation source: Sea water from surface | place: Atlantic Ocean:Southern...
CTCAACCCTCAGCGACAAATGAAAAAGAAAATATTATTACGGGTACTTCCAACGAAAAGGTAGTTGAGACCGAAATCTTCAAAGAAGATGTCACCGTTTCAGATAAACGAGTTTTTGCATCACCATTAGCTAAAAAAATTGCGGCTGATAAAAATATCGACCTCTCTACAATTAGCGGTTCAGGTGATAATGGAAGAATAATTAAAAGCGATCTGGACAATATTGAGACATCATTAACAGATAAACCACCAACTGACAAAGTTGTAGAAACGGCTGCACCGCCAATTTCACCTACAGTTAAACCTCAAGCTAATATCACCAAGTCGGAATCTTTTGATGAGATAGATAATAATTCTATGAGAAAAGCGATTGCAAAAAGATTAAGTCAATCAAAATTTTCAGCCCCACATTACTATCTAAGTGTTGAATTTAATATGGACAATGCCATTGCTTTTAGAGAACAATATAATTCAATCCCAAATACTAAAATTTCATTCAATGATATAGTAATCAAGGCTTGTGCGATTGCTTTAAGGGAACATCCAAAAGTAAATTCTCAATGGTCGGAAGAAAAAACAAGATTGAATCACCATATTCATATCGGAGTGGCAGTTGGAGTAGAAGATGGTCTTGTTGTACCTGTGATAAAATTTGCAGATTCTGAATCTCTACATTCAATAAACAGCATGGTTAGAGATTTTGCTGTACGAGCTAAATCTAAAAAACTCAGACCAGATGAAATTGAGGGTAGTACGTTTACAATATCCAACCTTGGAATGTTTGGAATTAAGGAGTTTACCTCAATTATTAACCAACCTAACTCTGCTATTTTATCTGTTGGAAGTATAATTAAAAAACCTGTTGTTATTGACGATAAAATTACCATTGGTAATACTATGAAATTAACCCTTGCGTGTGATCACCGAACAATAGACGGAGTAACAGGGTCCCTATTTTTACAAACTTTAAAGGGTTATTTAGAAAATCCAGTAACTATTTTGGTATAATGAAAACTGTCATTATAACTGGTACAAGTGCGGGAATTGGTTATAAACTGTCACAAATCTTTTCTGATAAAAAATTTAAGGTTATTTCATTATCAAGATCATCGAACATTACTGAAATTAGTTCGAAAAATATAGAACATATTTCATTTGATATAACAAGTGATGATGATCATCAAAAATTTATAAATCATTGTAAAACAAATAAAATAGAAATTGATATTTTAATTAATAATGCCGGTTTATTGATTAACAAAACATTTAAAGAGATAACAGTTGATGACTTTCAGAAAATATATGACGTTAATCTATTTGGTGTTGTAAAATTGATTAAAAACCTTTTTGAATTTTTTTCCTCAGATGCACATATCGTAAATATTAGTAGTATTGGAGGATTAATAGGTTCATCGAAGTTCAAAGGGTTAACTGCTTATTCGTCAAGTAAGGCAGCTTTGAATGTGCTGACTGAGGTTTTATCAGAGGAGTATAAAGACTCTAATTTAACTTTTAATTCCCTGTGCTTAGGTTCTGTTCAAACAAAAATGTTAGAAAAAGCATTTCCTGGATATAAAGCTGAGGTTAGTCCATTAGAAATGGCAGAGTACATATTCGATTTTTCAGTAAATGGAAAAAAATTATTCAGTGGAAAGGTTATCCCAATCTCAAAATCAAACCCATAGTGTTTCAACATATTAATCCTTACATTCCAAAAATGTCTGTAGAGGGCTTACATAGATTGATTGATGATGAAAATTTATCCATCAAAGTTGTCAAACAGAGAATAACCAAGCATGGTGATTTCAGAAAATCAAATAACCAAAAATGTATAATAACTATTAATAAATCCAATAATAAGTATCGGTTCTTAATGACATTGATTCATGAAATTGCTCATTATTATACTTATAAAGAAAATAAATTTGCTAAACCTCACGGAATAAAATGGAAAACCATGTTTAAAAATATCTCAAAACCATTTTTAAATAACAGTATTTTCCCAGAAAATCTACTTAATTCCTTGCGGGAACATATGAAGAATCCAAAGTCCTCTTTTTCTTACGATTCCAAAGTTTCAAAGGAACTGGATAAATATGATGATGAAAATGATGATCTGGTTTATCTTGATGAATTACCAATAAATTCCGTATTTAAATACAGAGGTAAAAGATTTATAAAAATCGAAAAAAAAAGAAAAAGATATCTTTGTGAGTGTGTATCTGACAAAAGGAATTATCTTTTTGTATCTCACGCCAGAGTTTTAAACAAATGAAAAAAGTATGTATCAGTGGATATTTTGATCCATTACATGTTGGACATATAGAATATATAAATAAGGCCAAGAAATTAGGTGATTATTTAGTTGTAATCGTGAATAATAATTTACAGTGTAAATTAAAAAAAGGTAAGTTTTTTATGGATGAAAATGACAGAGTAGAAATTGTCAAAAATTTAAAATCTGTGGATGAAGTTTTTCTATCGATTGACAGCGATAAAACAGTTTGTAAATCCCTTGAAAAATTGAAGCCATCTATTTTTGCAAATGGTGGAGATAGAAAAAATTATGAAATACCTGAGTCCAAAGTGTGTAGCATGAATGGCATAGAAATTATTGATGGACTGGGTGATAAGATCAGAAGCTCGTCCGATTTAACGGGAATTAAAGAAATTAAGTAAAGTTGGAAACTAAATTTGATTTTGAGGACGAAAATCTAGAAAAAGACATTAAAAAAAATGCCTCAGGCCTTTTCAATGGCATATTAATTTTTATTCAGAGTGTTTTTAGATTTAATAATGATATTGATAAAAATGCAACAATAAATTCAATTAAAAATGATATTTCTATGCGTGGAACTACAGCATGGATTCTCATTTGTTCAATTTTAATTGCATCTGTTGGTTTGAATGCAGACTCGACCGCCGTTGTTATTGGCGCAATGTTAATTTCGCCACTTTTAGGCCCTATTCTTGGGCTAGGTCTATCCATCTCTACAAATGATATTGACACATTAAAAAATTCACTAACCAACATATTTGTGATGGTTTTGTTGAGTATCATAACTGCTTACATTTTTTTTACTTTGATCCCAATTAATGATGAAACATCTGAATTACTTTCTAGAACCAGTCCAGATTTTAGAGATGTTTTAATTGCCTTTTTTGGGGGTTTGGCATTAATTATTGCTAAAACTAAAAAAGAAAATATAAGCTCTGCAATTTTTGGAGTTGCGATTGCAACTGCACTTATGCCACCATTGTGTACTGTTGGTTATTATCTGGCGGAAAATAATTTAACCAACGCTGCGGGTGCATTTCTCCTATTTTTAATCAATACACTTTATATAATTGTTGCCACATATATTGTACTTAAAGTTCTTGGTTTTCCATTGAAAGTTTATGCAAACTCTAAACGAAGAAAATTTGTAAATAGAGCAGTTACTCTAATTGCTGCATCATTTGCTGCTGTTGCTGTTCTTGAATTTTTTGAAGTTGTTGATGAATCAAAATTTGAAAGAGAAGCTAAAAGTTTTCTAAAATCTGAACTGGCTGAATTACCCAATGGAGATTATTTAATCAACTCTGCAATAACAGATTACAATGGTGGAGAATCACAAATTACAATCAATACATTTGGTCAAAAACCAATTTCAAAGGAGATCATGGATTTATTAGAAAAAAAAATTAAGAATAATGATGAACTCAAATCAACAAAAATCCTATTTATTCAACAAGAACTTGAGGATTCATATACTTTAAATAACACCTTTTTAAAAGAGCTTAGATCTAGGGATTCCATAGATATTGCCTTGAAAAAAAATGAAATTGAAAACTTAAATGAAGAAATAAATAAATTGAGGACTATGAGTGAAGAAAAGTTATTGTTCAGGTCAATAATTAATGAAGCAAAACTAATTTACCCAGATCTAAACTCATTTGAAATTTACGAATCGATTCGAACAGATTTTCAAAAAATTGATACAGTTGTGGTCGTATCAGTATTATGGTCAGAAATGGTTGATGATAACACTAAATTGCAACTCAATCAAAGTATCAAAAACTGGATTGGTTTAAAGTTTAAATCAAAAAATATTGAAATTGATGAGAAGAACTAGTTTTTTTTCAGTTTCTTAACTAGTTCAGATGAATAAACAAAATCCTCAACTTCAATATTTTTAGAATCTAGGATTTCTTTATTGTTTCCTTGCCACAATTTTATTCCTTCCTTTAAAAAAATAATATTTTCACCGATCTCAATTACAGAGTTCATGTCGTGAGAATTTATCACTGTAGTTATATTGTACTCTTTGGTAATTTCCTGGATTAGATTATCAATTACTATAGCAGTTTTCGGGTCCAGTCCGGAGTTGGGCTCGTCACAGAATAGATATTTTGGATTCAAAACAATCGCTCTTGCAATACCAACTCTTTTTTGCATACCACCAGAGATCTCAGATGGTAATTTATTAATTGCATCGTTTAAATTAACCCTTTCAATAAATTTTAATGCAATTTCATTTTTCTTTTTTTCAGAATAGTTTGTTAACATATCAAGTGGAAATCGAACATTTTCCAGTACGGATAATGAATCAAAAAGGGCACTACCCTGAAATACCATACCCATTTCTTTCTTTATATTCATTTTTTCCTCATCATTCATTTTAGATGAATAAACATTGTCATAGATCAATTCACCTTGATCAAAAGAGTATAGACCAAGCAAGCATTTTAATAAAACAGTTTTACCTGAACCACTTTGTCCTATTATTAGATTTGTTTTACCTCTTTCAAATCTTGCAGAAATATCATGAAGTACTTCACTTTTTCCAAAAGATTTAAATATGTTTTTTATTTCTATCATTATGAGAGTAGAAGTTGAGTTATTATGTAATTAACAATTATTATTATGATTGAGGTCCAATAAAATGATTGCGTACTTGCTTTACCAACATCCAAAGCTCCGCCTTTCATGTAAAACCCATGAAATGCAGGAACAGTTGCCAAGATAAAAGAAAAAACCAAAGTTTTTATATAAGAATATGTTACATGAAATATGTCAAAATCCATTTGAATTCCTTGTATATATGCTTCGCTTGGTACACCTGTTAGTGTCATAGCAAGAAGACCTCCTAACAAACCTAAAAACATAGAAAAAGTAATAATAAATGGATACATTAACATTGCAATAATTTTAGGAAATACTAAATAATTAAGCGAATTAATTCCCATTACTTCAAGAGCATCAATCTGTTCCGTAACTCTCATCGTACCTATACTTGATGTAATATAGGATCCTACTTTGCCAGCCATTATGATTGATATAAATGTTGGTGCAAACTCCAGAATTACAGACTGTCGAGTTGCAAAACCGATCAAGGTCTTAGACAACAATGGACTTTCTAGGTTAAGCGCCATCTGAATTGAAACAACTCCTCCTATGAAAAATGATAATATTGATACAATTGGGATAGAGTCTAAGACTAAATCATTAATTTCTTTAAAAACTAACCTATAGAGTATGTTTTTCTTGCAAGGTTTTGTAAAAGACAATTTTACCATCAAAAAATATTTTCCAATATCTCTTAGGTATTTCATAGTTAAATTTGGTAAGTGATTGCATTGACATTCATGCCAGCCCCGACACTTGCGAAAATAATGGTGTCACCTTTCTTAAGTTTATGTCCTTTAAAGTTTTTCTTTAATACAATATCATAAAGTGTAGGTATAGTAGCAACAGATGTATTACCTAATACATCAACGCTTATAGGCATTATGTTTTCAGGAATTGACTTATCATATAGTTTATAAAAGTATTTTAATACTGCTTCGTCAAGTTTTTCGTTTGCTTGATGTAAAAATATTTTTTTAATATCATCTATATTCTTGCCACTTTTTTCAATGCAAGATTTTAGAGCATTTGGAATGGTTGAAATTGCAAATTCATAAACTTTTCTTCCATTCATCTTTATGAACTTTGTTTTCGATTTTATTTTTGGGCTGTAGGAGTTTTTACAGAACAGGTATAAGGCTTCTTTTCCAGCTTTTGTTATTGTCTTGTGAGATAATATTCCACCCTCATCTTCACTTTTTTCAACAATTGCGGCACCCGCACCATCAGCAAATATTAACGAATCTCTGTCATTTTTATCAACAGTTCGAGATAGGGTATCGGCACCAATAACTAAGCATTTTTTTGCCATTCCAGAATTTATAAATGCTTTTGCTTGAATTATACCTTCAACCCAACCAGGACAACCAAATATTATATCATATGCAACACAATTTTCGTTACTAATTTCAAGTTTGTGTTTTACAAGTGTAGCTACAGACGGAAGAGCTATGTATTGGTTGGTGTTATAATCAATTTCACCAAAATTATGAGCAACAATTATGTAGTCAATTTCTTCTTTATCAATTCCAGCATCTTTGATAGCTTCAATTGAGGCAAAAGTTGCTAAATCTGACGTGTTGTGGTTTTTGTCAGCATACCTTCTTTCTTTAATACCTGTGATTAATTCAAATTTCTCAATGATATCTTTGTTCGAGTTTGGGTAGGGTTCACCATTTTTATCATAAAATTCTGAATCTAAAAAGGTGTTATTTTTAACTATGTTTTTAGGTATAAAAGACCCAGTTCCAGAGATTTTTATTGACATAAAATAGTTTTTGTAAAAGTATTAAATAAATTAAGATTTAATATAATCCTCAATTGGATTACAGGTGCATATTAAATTTCTATCACCAAATGCATCATCTATCCTTGTCACAGTTGGCCAAAATTTATTGCTTTCAAGGTAAGGTAGGGGGTAAGCTGCTTCTTTTCGACTATAATTGTGATTCCATACTTCACTTGTTAAGGTTTCTAATGTGTGAGGAGAGTTTTTTAGGATATTATGAGTATCATCTTTTGAGCATGTAATTATTTCTGCCTTAATTGAAATCAGTGCATCACAAAACCTATCAATTTCATCTAGATTTTCACTTTCAGTAGGTTCAATCATCATAGTTCCCGGAACGGGGAATGAAACAGTAGGGGCGTGAAATCCATAGTCTATAAGTCTTTTTGCAATATCCATGACACCAATACCATACTCTTCTTTATAATCTCTGCAGTCAATTATCATCTCATGAGCTGATCGACCCAATTCCCCTGTATATAAAATTTTGTAGTCTTTTTCTATTCTTTTCTTGATGTAGTTAGCATTTAATATTGCAATTTCTGTTGCTCTTTTAAGCCCCTTTGAACCCATCATACAAATGTAAGCGTAGGAAATTAGACAGGCCATCGCTGATCCCCAAGGCGCAGATGATATTGCTTTTACAGAAAACTTTTTATGTTTTGATCGATCAGTTTGGGGTAAAAAATCACTCAAATGTTCTCTCACACATATTGGACCAACCCCTGGGCCGCCACCACCATGGGGTATTGCAAAGGTCTTGTGTAAATTTAGGTGGCACACATCAGCTCCAATTTGATAGGGGTTTGTTAAGCCTACTTGTGCATTCATATTTGCTCCGTCCATGTAGACTTGTCCACCATACTTGTGTATTATATCTGTTATTCTTTTGATTGAGGACTCAAAAACACCATGAGTTGAAGGATAAGTAATCATCAATGCAGCCAAATTATTACTGTGCTCCTCAGCTTTTAGTTTCAATTCATCTTCGTTTATATTTCCATACTTGTCAGTACCAACAACTACAACTTTCATTCCTGCCATTACAGCCGAGGCTGGATTTGTACCATGGGCTGATGAAGGTATAATACAAATATTTCTGTTGGTTTGATTTATGCTTTTAAAATATGACCTTATCACCATCAATCCAGCGTATTCACCTTGAGCTCCGGAATTTGGTTGAAGGGAAGTTGCATGAAAACCAGTAATTTCGTTTAATTGTTTTTCAAGTTTATTGAGAACAATTTGATACCCATTTGTTTGATCAATGGGTGCAAATGGGTGAATATTATTCCATCTTTTCCAGCTTAGAGGTAGCATTTCGGCTGCAGCATTTAACTTCATAGTACAAGAACCCAACGCAATCATGGAGTGGTTTAATGATAAGTCTTTTCTTTCGAGAGATTTGATGTATCTCATCATTGAAGTTTCCGAACGATATTTATTGAAGACTTCTTCCTTTAAAAATTCCGATTTCCTACAAAAATTGTTTGGAATTGATTCAAAATCACTTTCAGATTCAAAATGATAATCTTTGCCTGTTGACTCACATACAACCTCAACGATTTGCTTGATATCATTTAGCTCAGTGGATTCATTAATTGAAATTGAAATTTCATTTTCATCTACATAATTAAAATTCAATTTATTTTTTTCTGCTATTGCCTTAATTTTTTCACTTTCAATCTCAAAATGAATAGTATCAAAAAAACTATTATTGATCATTTTTATTCCAAGCCTATTTAAATTTGAATAAAGAATTTTCGTTAAGTCATTAATTTTTTTTCCAATTTTCTTTAATCCATCCGGACCATGATAAACTGCATACATTCCGGCCATTACTGCCAATAATACTTGGGCAGTACATATATTTGAAGTTGCTCTTTCTCTTTTTATATGTTGTTCTCTCGTTTGTAAAGCCATTCTCAATGCCCTGTTTCCATCTGTGTCTTTTGAAACACCTATTATTCTGCCAGGAATTGATCTCTTGTATTGTTTTTTTGTCGCAAAGTACCCCGCGTGAGGGCCGCCATATCCAAGAGGAATTCCAAACCTTTGAGAAGTACCGACAACTACATCACAATTAAAAAGTGAAGGTTTTTCAAGAATGGTTAGAGAAAGCAAATCAGCTGCAACTATAAGTTTTATATCAAAATTACTGATGGTTTTCGATATGGTTTTTAAATCATTAATTTGACCGTTTTTTCCAGTATACTGAACATAGCTTCCAAAGAAACTTTTATCTACATTGATTTTATCAATACTATTTTTGACAATTTCAATTCCCAATGGTTCCGCTCTAGTCATTAAAACATCAAGTGTTTGATCAAATACATCATCAGCGACAAAAAATTTGTTACAGTTGTTATTTACTTTTTCCCTATCTCTATTTGCAAAGAGCATTGTCATTGCTTCAGCTGCAGATGTTCCCTCATCAAGTAACGATGCATTGGATAACTCCATTCCAGTCAAATCACATATAACAGTTTGATAGTTCAAAAGCGCTTCAAGCCTACCTTGAGCAACTTCTGCTTGGTAAGGAGTATATGCAGTATACCATCCTGGGTTTTCTAAAATATTCCGTTGTATTACGGGGGGGAGTATAGACTCGTGATATCCTCTGCCAATGTAGTTTTTAAAATACTTGTTTTCTTGAGATAGTTTATATATATGATCAAGAAATTGAGCTTCTGACATCTCTTTTTCTAGAGTTATGTCTTTTTTTAGTCTTATTTCGTGTGGGATTGTCTCTTTAATGAGTGTTTCTGTATCATTGACACCAAGGTAATCAAGCATGATTTTTTCACTCTCTTTATCTATTCCAATATGTCTGTTAGAAAAACTCATTTTTTGAAGCCTCAAAATTATATAATTAGCAAGAAATTTTGTGTAAAAAATTTGAGATATTAAATAAAGTTTTTAACTCTTTATTGACAAATTATTTTAGTTTGGAAGAATTAACCTTTCGTTCTAGCTCTGACTTATAATTAATTATTTTTTTTTGAATCTCTGCGTCATTTACACCAAGTATTTCAGCAGCTAATATTGCACCATTTTTAGCACCATTTAACGCAACTGTTGCAACAGGGACTCCACCTGGCATTTGTAAAATTGAAAGAACTGAATCCCATCCATCAATTGAATTCCTGGACTTAATTGGTACACCAATAACAGGAAGGGGTGAATTTGATGCAACCATGCCTGGGAGATGTGCTGCACCCCCTGCACCTGCTATTATAACTTTAATACCTCTTTTATGGGCATTTTTGCTGTAATCCATCATTTTTTCAGGTGTTCTATGAGCTGATACAATTTCGGTTTCATAACTAATCCCAAACTCATCGAGAATTTCTGTTGCCTCTTTCATGATGGGGTAGTCTGATTTACTACCCATGATTATTCCAATTTTTACCATATTAACAACTTTTAACTTTAATGGTGTTTTTAATTTCTTTCGCTTTTTTATATGCTTCAACAAAGTTATCACAAATTACTGTCACATGTCCCATTTTTCTGTTTGGTCTCGTTATTTTTTTTCCATAAAGATGAATAAAAACATCATTTTGGTTTTTAATAAAATCAATATTTTCATATTTCACCTTACCATTGTGATTTTCTTCTCCTACCAAATTTATCATTATTGCACATTTTTCATGAGAAGTTTCCCCAAGTTCATAATTCATGATCGAATTTATATGTTGTTTAAATTGAGAAGTTGAACATGCATCTATTGAAAAATGACCGCTGTTGTGTGGTCTTGGAGCAATCTCATTTATTAATATTTTTTTATCTGATGTTAAAAACATTTCAACAGCCAATAAACCAACTAAATTTATTTTTTTTGCTAGTTCAGATGCAATTTTTTTTGCATTTATGTTAATTTCCTCACTAACATTAGCCGGACTAATTACAAATTCAACTTGGTTTGAGTTAGGATTGAATTCCATTTCTACAGCTTCATATGTTTTTAATTTACCATCTTCATTCATGGCAACAATAACAGATAGTTCTTTTTTAAACACGACTAAATCTTCAATAATCATTTCACAATCAGGCAAATCAAGAAAATCATTTTCACCTTTTAATATTTTAACACCAAAACCATCGTAACCAAATTTGGTTTTTTTCCAAACACAAGGAAAATTTATATTATTTTTTTTGTGAAAATCTCGAAGTTCATTTTTTGATTTAAAATATGTGAAATTTGATGTTGGGAAATTATTTTTTTTAAAGAATAATTTTTGTTTGTTTTTATCTTGAATTATTCTTAATATTTTTGGTGAAGGCAAGACGTGAACCCCTCTTCTGGTCAGCTCATCTAAAGCATCAACATTGATGTGTTCAATTTCATATGAAATAATATCATGCTTTAATCCAAAATTTAATATTGTATCATAATCTTTAAAATCACCCTGAATAAAGTTATGTGATAAATTACTGCATGGTGAATCAATACTTGGATCAAGAATACTAACAGGAATACCCATTTTGTTGGTTTCGTCCAGTATCATTTTGCCTAACTGTCCACCACCAATAATTCCAATTTTTTTGTTCAAAATCAAAACTTTTATTTTTCAAAAATACATTAATTTATAGATGGGGAATAATTTAATCATCTTTTGTAATTCGATATATTTGTAAAAAAATTATAATGTTAAACTTAATTCTATTTGGAAAGCCTGGAAGTGGTAAGGGTACTCAAGCAACATTCTTAAAAAATAAATATGACTTGGTACACATTTCAACAGGTGATGTTTTTAGAAAAAATATAAAGACCGAAACTGAACTAGGTTTAAAAGCTAAAGTATATGCTGAAAAGGGTGAGTTGGTTCCAGATGAAATAACCGTTTCGATGTTAGAAAATGAAATTGAATTAAACTTACCAAGCAATGGTTTTATTTTTGATGGCTTTCCCAGAACAATTTATCAAGCTAATGAAATGAATAAAATATTATCTAAACATAAATTATTACTAACTGCAACTGTAGCTTTGGACGTTAGTGATAATTTATTAAAAGATAGACTGCTTAAAAGAGGTAAAATTTCAGGTCGGGCTGATGATCAGAGTGAAGATAAAATTCTTACAAGACTTAATGAGTACAGAAAAAAAACTGAACCCTTGATACAATATTATCAAAAAATGAATAAGTTTTACTCCGTTAGTGGAGTAGGTGACATTGATGAAATTAGTTCAAGACTTGTAGATTTGATTCAAAAATTTTAAAAATGACCGAGGATAATTTCGTTGATTATGTAAAAGTTTTTGTTAGGTCTGGAAATGGTGGTGCAGGATCATCACACTTAAGAAGAGAAAAGTTTGTAGCAAAAGGAGGACCCGATGGTGGAGATGGTGGAGATGGTGGTAATATTATATTTAAGACAGACAAAAATCTTTGGACGTTATTTCATTTTAAGTTCAAGAAACATTTCAAAGCTCAGCATGGTGAAAATGGAAGTAAATCTAGAAGTTCTGGTGCTAATGGAAAGGATGAATTCATAAAAATACCAGTCGGTAGTGTCATAAAGGATACCGAAACGGGTGAAGTTTTATTTGAATCAATTGAAGATGGAGAGGAGTTTAATGCTGTAAGGGGTGGTAAAGGTGGTTTAGGCAATTGGCATTTCAAATCGTCAACCAATCAAACACCAAAGTATTCACAGCCTGGTATTGAGGGTACTGAAAAAAAATTAACTATTGAACTAAAAGTTCTAGCTGATGTTGGTTTTGTTGGATTTCCTAATTCTGGAAAATCTACATTATTAAGTGTAATAACAGACGCAAAACCAAAAATTGGAAATTATGAGTTTACAACTTTAAAACCTAACCTGGGTATTGTAAAGTACAAAGACTTTAACACGTTTGTTGTTTCTGACATACCAGGTATAATCAAGGGCGCTAGTAAAGGAAAGGGGCTCGGACATCATTTTTTGCGTCACATTGAAAGAAATTCAATCCTTGTATTTCTTGTTTCATGTGAATCTCAAAATATTGATAAAAAATTTAATATTCTTGTTGATGAATTAAGAAAATATAACAAGGAGTTATTAAATAAGGAAAAATTTCTTGTTGTAACCAAATGTGATTTACTTGGTGAAGATGATATTGCTGATCTCATATCTAATAACAAATTAAAATCTTTAAATATCGATGTTCACTTCATCTCATCAGTCACAGGTTACGGAATTGAAACTTTAAAAGACATAATGTGGAAAAAATTAAATATTCAGTCGCATTAATTTTGTTGGGATCGTCGTTACTTTCTCAGACTGAAAAAATAGAAAATTTTAATTTAATCAAAATTGAAAGAATTGCTGATTCATTGGTTCAGATTTGCGAATTTGACAAGCCAATAGAATTATACAGAGACTTAGTAAAAAATACCCCCAACAGTTTTAACTACAATTACAAACTAGCTGCAACGTTGGCAGCAAAAATTGAACTTATGCCAAGAATCAAGGGAGCTGCATATGTTCCTGAAATGATGAGTCAATTGGAAAAGACCTACAAATTAGATGATTCATCTTTAAGTTTAAATTGGATTATGCTACAGGTTTATCTCGAGGTTCCTGGTTTTCTTGGTGGTGGCAAGAGAAAAGCTAGAATAATTATTGAAAAGATTTCAAAGATATCTGAGACTGAAGGTAAAAAGGCAAGATCCCTCTACGAAAATTTTCCAAATAAAAAATATTGAGAAAAGTACATTTTATTTCTATAGGTGGAAGTGTTATGCACAGCCTTGCAATTGAGCTTAAAAGACTCAATTATGTCGTTACGGGCAGCGATGATGTTATCTACGAACCATCCAAATCTAGTTTGATAGAAAATGATTTGTACCCTAAAGAGTTAGGATGGCATGAATCAAATATTAAAGATGATTTGGATTTTGTTATACTCGGTATGCACGCTAGATCTGATAATCCAGAACTTAAATTAGCTAAACATAAAAAAATAAAAATTTACTCCTTTCCCGAATTTGTTTATGAATATTCAAAAAATAAAACGAGAGTAGTTATTGCTGGTAGTCACGGCAAGACTACAATTGCTTCAATGGTGCTTCATGTACTAAAAAATAACACAATTAATGTGGATTATCTTCTTGGAGCAAAAATCGAGGGTTTGTCCAATTCAGTAAGTTTATCAAATGAAAATGATTTTATAATAATTGAAGGTGATGAATATTTATCGTCTAGAATTCACGATACTCCTAAGTTCCATGTTTATAAACCAAATATTGCTTTAATTTCCGGTATTTCTTGGGATCATGTCAATGTTTTTCCAACTTTTGATGTTTACAAAAATCAGTTTGGTGTTTTTATTGACAAAATTGTAGATGGAGGTGTTTTGATTTATAATGATAATGATTTGGAAATATTAGATTTATTAAAAAATAATCAAAATTTTATTAGAAAAATTCCATATTCTAGGCACAACTACATAGCAAAAGATAATAAGTTTTTTATTGAAACTGATGAGGGTATTTTACCTTTGAAGATTTTTGGAAAACACAATATGGAAAACTTATCAGCAGCAAAGCAGGTATGTAATTTAATAGGTTTGACTGATGACGAGTTTTACAATTCAATATTAACATTTAAAGGAGCAACCAACCGCCTTCAATTAAAAGAAATTAAATTAGGAAGATCTGTTATCATAGATTTTGCCCACTCGCCAAGTAAATTAAAGGCAAGTATTGATGCTGTTAAAACTAATTTTAGTGGAGAGTTGGTTGGTGTATATGAATTGCACACTTTTAGCAGTTTTCATAAAAAATTTCAAATTCATTATCAGGGTACTATGGATAAGTGTGACTATCCAGTTATTTTTATTGATAGATCAAACCCAAAGTTGAAAAATCAAGATTTAGATGAGGAAAGTTTAAAAAAGTCCTTCAATAACCTCAAAATGAAATTTATTTTTGATAAAGATGAATTGGATAATTATATTATGAGTTTTGAACAACTAAATCTAATTTTATTGCTGATGAGTTCTGGAAAGTTTGGTGGTATCGATGTTGATCGCCTTTCAAAAAATTTTTGTGATAATGTTGGTTAAAAGTATTTTTTTCGATTTGGACCATACTCTCTGGGATTTTGAAAAAAACTCTGAGTTATCATTCAAAAAAATTTTTAAAAAATATGGCATTGCAATAAACTTCAATAAATTCATTAAGGCTTATGTGCCTATCAATTTCCGTTACTGGAAACTTTACAGAAACGGAGAAATTACAAAGGATTATCTGAGACACAACAGACTGAAGGAAGTTTTTGATGTTTTTAATTATGAAATAGATAAATTAACAATTGATAAAATCGCGGAGGATTACATAAATTTTTTGCCCGAGAACAATAAGTTGATGGAAGGAGCTCTAGAAATTTTAGATTATCTAAAATCAAAGTACAGATTATTTATCATTACAAATGGATTTAGAGACGTACAAGATAAAAAGCTGATAAACTCAAGGATAAAACATTATTTTGAGGCTATTTATGATTCTGAGTCAGTTGGTGTTAAAAAACCAGACTCAAAAATTTTTATGCATGCCTTAACTGATTCCGGCTCTAAGGCTGAAGAGTCATTGATGGTTGGCGATAATTATGAGGCTGATATAATGGGTGCACAAAAATTAAATATCAAAGCCATTCATTTTGTAGCCCATGGTGAAGAAATTCATAATAAAAACCAAACCATTCATAAATTAATTGAACTCAAAGATTTTCTTTAGGGTTTTGTTTACTGATTTCATGCATTATTATACCAGAGGCCACAGAAACATTCAATGATTCAGTTTTACCAATCAATGCTATCTTAAATGTATCATCACACTTTTTTAAAATTGGAGGACTAATTCCTTTTCCTTCAGAACCCAAAATTATTACCGTTTTGTTTTTCAAACTCAATCCGCTTATTTGTTTTTCGGATTTTTCATCAGCTGCTAGAATTTTGAATCCTTGATCTTTTACAAGAAAAACAGCATCCATGAGATGATCAACTTTGTAAATTGGAAGGTTAAAAATTGCACCACTTGAACTTTTGATTGTTTCATCGTTGATTTGAGCCGTTCCTGTTTTAGAAACCACAATACCATCGATACCAAAACATTCTGCATTTCTAATAATCGAACCAAAATTTTTAGTATCTGTGATACCATCTAAAAAAATCAACTTACATGATTCTTTGTTTTGTAAAAATCCATCTAAATCATTAAGATTATAGGTTTTAATTTTAGAAATTAAACAAACAATTCCCTGATGGTTATTATTAGTCAATTTTTTTAACTTTTCGATTGGAACAAATGATATGGGAATGTTTTTTTTCTTTAATTTGAAAACAATTTCTTCCATATTAATTGCATTTTTCTTAATAAATGCTTTTTGGATTTCCAAATCACTTTTTATTGCCTCAATTACTGATCTTCTTCCGTAAACTTTCATAGATTAAAGCGGATATTTTGTCAACTAAACTAGCTAAAATCAGGTAAAGCTTGTTTAATTTGTAACAATTTATTTTTTTTTGTTATTGTTAATATCACAAAATGTTGAATATCAGTATTTTATATCTAAAAAAATCAAGTTTATCAACAAAAACATTAATTTTTTCTTTTTTCTTTACAACAGATACTTTAGTTTAGCGCGCTCAAAAACTAAAAAACATGAAAAAACTATTACTTAGTATTATGATGTCTTTCTTAGCAATCTCGGTTGCTTTAGGACAACAAACTATTACAGGAAGTGTTTCAGATGAGGATGGTGCCCCATTACCTGGTGCATCTATCGTTGAAGTTGGTACTAACAATGGTGTAGTTGCTGATTTTGATGGTAATTTCTCTATTACTGTTGGTGATGACGCTTCATTATCTGTGAGTTTCCTTGGTTATCTTACTCAGGTTGTAGCTGTAGGTAACAACACATCAATTGATGTTGTTTTATCTGAAGGTGGTCAGCTTGACGAGGTAGTTGTTACAGGATATGGATCTGAAAGTCGTAGACTTTTGACAGATAATATTGCTTCACTAGATTCTGAGGACATTTCTGAAATTCCTACACCTAATGTTTTTAATACTTTCGCTGGTAAAGTTGCCGGTGTACAAGTAACACAAACAAATGGTAAAGTTGAATCAGGATTTAACTTTAGAATTCGTGGTCAAGCAAGTATCAGTGCTAGTTCTCAGCCACTTTATGTTCTTGATGGTATCCCATTAATTACTTACAATGAGTCTAGTAATGGTGCTCCAACTAACCCTCTAATCACTTTAAGTCCGAATGAAATTGAGTCAATTGACATCTTAAAAGATGCATCTGCAGCCTCAATTTATGGATCTCAGGGTGCCAATGGTGTTGTTATCATTACAACAAAAAAGGGTAAAGCTGGAAAAGCAAAATTTAATTTAAATGTTTCAAGAGGTGTAAGCAATCCATCTGCATATAGAGACTGGATGAACGCTGCTGAATATGTTGAAATATTTTTAGAAGCTGGTAGAAACACCTTTAATGCTGGACTTGATTTTACAGGTTTTGTTGAAGCTCGTTTAGATCGTTATTCTAATGGTACATGGCAACAAGGTACTTATGATACTGACTGGGAAAAGATTGCCCTTGTAGAAGGTTCTGTTCAAGATGCTGATTTTTCAGTTTCTGGTGGATCTGACAATACAAATTATTTTTTCTCTGTTGCGTACAATGAAACAGAAGGTATTGTTTTAGGGAACAGCTTAGATAAAATAAGTGCAAGAGCTAACATTAGTACTGCAGTTACTGATAAATTAACTTTAAACTTTAATTTAGGTTATGGTAGAACTGACATTGATAGGATTGCTAATGATAACGCTTTTGTTACTCCATTACAAGCGATTGCTCAGTCTCCGATTTCACCTGCTTATGTTGATGGTGAGCCGTTCACTAATACTGTATATGTGAACTTCTTATTGGAAGATAAGTATGCTAACTACAACACAATCATTAGAAGAAATACTGGAAAAGTATCTGCTGATTTAGACTTATTTAGTGGATTGACATTTACATCTGAATTCGCTTATGACTTATATGGTCAAAGTGAAGATCAATTTAGAGGAAGTTTAATTCCTTTTATGTCCACAAATGGTTCAGGTTACGCTTCAAATGCAACAACTGAGAACTATATTGTAACGAACTATCTAAATTATGAGTTCGTTAACGATTACAGTACACTTGATGTTACTGTTGGATCTTCATTAAACAAAAGTAAAAGAAGATTTTCAAGTGTAAGTGGTGAGCAATTTCCAAGTGATGATTTTCAAACAATTGCTAGTGCTGCAGAAATTACTGCTGGTTCTGGTAGTTTCACTTCATTCAGTTTTGTTGGATATTTCGCTAGAGCGACTTACAACATCAATGATAAGTATTTGTTTAAAGCTGGTATAAGAAGAGATGGTTCATCAAGATTTGGTGAAAATGTTCAATTTGGAAACTTCCCTTCATTCAGTGCTGGTTGGATATTATCTAACGAGGACTTTATTGGAGATAACATTTTTTCTTTCCTTAAGTTAAGAGGTAGTTGGGGTGAAGTTGGTAATGCTGCAATTGGAAACTTTGCTGCTCTTGGTTTATTTGGTGCTACATCATTTAACCAAAGACCTGGTCTTCAACCTACACAACCATCTAACCAAGATTTATCTTGGGAAACAACTACACAAACTGACGTTTCTGTACAGTTTGGTTTATTTGATGATAGAGTTACAGGTGAATTAACTTACTACAATAAAGACACAGATGATTTATTGTTCGGTGAACCAATTCCTGGTTCATCAGGTTTTACATCCTTAACTAAGAACATTGGTGCTGTAAAAAATACTGGTGTTGAGTTTTTATTAAATACAGTAAATATTAGAAATAATGACTTTACTTGGTCTACTAGTTTAAATCTTGCAACTAATGAAAATGAGGTTGTGACATTACCTAATGGTGAAGATGCTATTAGTGGTAGAAATATTCTAAGAGAAGGTGAACCAATCAGTGCATTTTACCTAGTTGAATACGCTGGTGTTAATCCTGACAATGGTAATGCCTTGTTTTATGATGCTGATGGTGTTGCAACAGAAAGTTACTCTGCTGATTTCAGAAAAGTTGTAGGAAATCCTTTCCCTAATTTTATTGGTGGATTGACAAATTATGTTTCTTACAAAGATTTCGAATTATCTTTCACTTTCTCTGCTGAGTTTGGTGCAAGTATTTATAACGCTGGAGGTAGATTCCAATCAACTGCTGGTGACTGGTTTGATAATCAAACAAGAGATCAGTTAAGAAGATGGAGACAGCCTGGTGATATTACTGATGTTCCTGCTGCTGCTTTAGTTGGAAGTAATGGTACTCAACATTCGACTAGATATTTACAGGATGGTGATTTTATCAGATTAAAAGATCTTAATCTTTCTTACACTATACCACAGGATATGATTTCATCTGTTGGTTTAGAAAAAGCTAGAATATATCTTTCTGGAATCAATTTGTTAACTATCACAGATTATGATGGTTATGATCCTGAGTCTAGGGCTGATACTTTTGGTGGTGGTCAGACATTTTATTCTGCACCTGCCCCAAGAACTGTTTCACTCGGTGTTAATCTAACATTTTAATTAATAAATTATAGAAAATGAAAAATTTAAAATTTTTACTTATAATCTTTCTTTCTTTTGGACTTGTAAATTGTGAGTCTGAGTTAGATATAGAACCAGCTCAAAGTGTTTCTATTGGTGCTGCCTTAGGAACTGCTGATGGTGTTAAAAAAGTTTTGATTGGTACTTATGCTGAGGCTGGTCAGAGTTCAACTTTTGGTGGTTATTCTCACATCATGTCTGAATTAATCGGTAATGACGATGAGGTTTCTTGGGAAGGTACTTTCCTTGCACCAAGAGAGATGTTCACTAAATCAATGTTAAGTGATAATGGTTTGGTTGGTGGTCATTGGAATAATTCTTATGAAGTTATCAATCAAGCTAATCTTGTTTTGGATAATAGCTCAAATATTTCAGATGCGACTGAAAGAGCTACTGTTGAAGGAGAGGCTTTATTTTTAAGAGCATTAACTTATTTTGATTTGGTCAAATTCTTTGGTGGGGTTCCATTAAGAACTGCTGGAGTTACTAATTATGGTGCTGATTTGGATATTGCCAGATCAACTGCCGATGAGATCTATGCTCAAGTAATTTCAGATTTAACTGATGCTTATGCAAAGTTACCTACTTCAAACGGTGAGTTTGCTGATAGATATGCTGCACAAGCTTTACTAGCTAGAGTTTACTTGCAGCAAGGTAATTTCGCTAGCGCATTAGCTGCTGCGAACGATGTACTTCAAAATAGTGGCCACTCATTAGCCTCTAGTTTTGCTGGTGCATTTAACAATGACTCTGATGGTCCCGAAGACATTTTTGCTTTTCAGGTAACTTCTCAGGACGGTTCAAATGTTCTTATTAGCCACTATGCTGATCAACCTTACGGTGGTAGAGGTGGTGATATCGTAGTTGATACTTACAGAACATTGTTTGATAGTACTTCTGATGTTAGACTCGGTTTTTTCTATTACAGTGGATTTAACGGTGGTATATTAACACGTAAGTATACTAATGAATACGGAAATGTCCCAACAATAAGAGTTGCAGAAATGCATTTGATTAGAGCTGAAGCTAACTTTAGATTAGGTTCTAGTACAGGTCTTGCACCTCTTACTGAAATTAACGCTCTTAGAGGAAGATCTGGTGCTCCAGCACTATCTTCATTAAGTCTTGACTTAATTTTTAATGAAAGACAATTAGAGCTTGGTTTTGAAGGTCATATTTTACACGATAAAAAGAGGTTTGGTAAATCAATTGCTGGTTTACCTGCAAACAGTTCTAGACTAGTTTGTCCAATACCTCAGTCGGAAATGGATAGTAATTCATTAATGACTCAAAATCCTGGATATTAATTCAGAGATTTTAATCGAGAAAAAAAAGGATCAAATTTTTGGTCCTTTTTTTTTTGAAATAGATTTGAATAATTGTAAAAAAATCCTACATTTGCGCACCTTTAAAGAAGGAAACATATGCCAACAATATCGCAATTAGTTCGAAAAGGTAGAAAAAAGGTGGTCAAAAAGAGTAAGTCCGCCTCTCTCAGTTCATGTCCTCAGAAAAGAGGTGTCTGTACTCGAGTATACACTACTACACCCAAAAAACCAAATTCAGCAATGAGGAAGGTTGCGAGGGTTAGACTCACCAACGGTATTGAGGTAAATGCTTACATTCCGGGAGAAGGCCACAATTTACAAGAGCATTCAATTGTTTTAGTCAGAGGTGGTAGAGTAAAAGATCTTCCTGGAGTTCGTTACCATATTGTAAGAGGAGCTCTCGATACAGCAGGTGTTGAGGGAAGATTACAAAGAAGATCAAAGTACGGTGCGAAAAAAGCCAAAACAAAAAGTTAATGATGTTCAATTTACGAACCGCTCAACTGAATAAAAATGAGAAAAAGAAAAGCTAAAAAACGTCCACTCCTTCCAGATCCAAAATTTAATGACCAACTTGTAACAAGATTTGTTAATAATCTTATGTGGGATGGCAAAAAATCTACTGCTCTCAAAATTTTTTATGAAGCATTAGATATTGTTGAAACAAAAAAACAAGACAATGAAAAATCATCCCTTGAAATATGGAAAGATGGTTTGTCAAATGTAATGCCTCATGTCGAGGTGCGAAGTAGAAGGATTGGTGGAGCTACTTTTCAAATTCCAATGCAGATAAGAGCTGATAGAAAAATATCACTTGCTATCAAGTGGTTAATCAGTTTTGCAAGAAAAAGAAATGAGAAGTCCATGGCTCAAAAGCTTGCTGCTGAAATATTAGCTGCAGAAAAAGAAGAAGGATCTGCAGTCAAAAAAAAGGTTGATACTCACAAAATGGCGGAGGCTAACAAAGCATTTTCACACTTTAGATTCTAAACATGGCAAGAGATTTAAAATACACAAGAAATATTGGAATTGCCGCGCACATCGATGCTGGTAAGACTACAACTACTGAAAGAATTCTTTACTATACAGGTGTTAGTCATAAAATTGGAGAAGTTCATGATGGTGCAGCAACTATGGATTGGATGGAGCAAGAGCAGGAGCGCGGAATAACTATTACATCTGCTGCAACTACTTGTACATGGAATTTTCCAACTGATCAGGGGAAAAAAAATGATTCATCAAAACCTTATCATTTCAACATAATTGATACACCCGGACACGTGGATTTCACCGTTGAAGTTAACAGATCATTGAGAGTGCTTGATGGTCTTGTTTTTTTATTTAGTGCTGTCGATGGTGTTGAACCTCAATCAGAAACAAACTGGAGACTTGCAGACAATTATAAAGTTCCTCGTATGGGCTTTGTAAATAAAATGGATAGACAAGGGTCAGATTTTCTTGCTGTTTGTAACCAAATTAAAGAAATGTTAAAATCCAATGCTGTTCCCATTGTATTACCCATTGGCGAAGAAGAAGATTTTAAAGGTATTGTAGATTTAGTAAAAAATCAAGCAATTGTTTGGCATGAGGAAAATATGGGTTCAACATTTGATGTTGTTGATATTCCTGATGATATGAAATCTGAAGTGGAGAAGTACAGGGCAAATTTAATTGAAGCAGTTGCAGAGTACGATGATAATTTGCTAGAAAAGTTTTTTGAAAATCCTGACTCTATTTCTGAGGACGAGATTCATGAAGCTCTTAGAAAAGCGGCCCAAGATATGAGTATTATTCCAATGGTTTGTGGTTCTGCTTTCAAAAATAAAGGTGTTCAATTCTTATTAGATTGTGTTTGTAGATATTTACCTTCACCTGAGGACAAAGAAGCAATTGTAGGAACCCACCCAGATGATGGTTCTGAAATCTCAAGAAAACCCGTTGTTTCTGAACCGTTTTCAGCTTTAGCCTTTAAAATTGCAACTGATCCATATGTTGGAAGGCTAGCTTTTTTCAGAGTATATTCTGGAAGATTAGATGCAGGTTCTTACATATTTAATAACAGATCGGAATCAAAGGAAAGAATTTCTAGAATTTATCAAATGCATGCTGATAAGCAAAATGCGATTGATTTTATTGAAGCTGGAGATATAGGAGCTGCTGTAGGTTTCAAAGACATAAAGACTGGTGATACTCTTAGTTCAGAAAAACATCCCATTGTCTTAGAAAGTATGGTTTTTCCTGATCCTGTTATTGGTATTGCAGTGGAACCTAAAACCAAAGCAGATGTTGATAAATTGGGCATGGCTTTGGCAAAGCTTGCTGAAGAAGATCCAACTTTTCAGGTTAAAACTGACGAGGCTTCTGGACAAACAATTATTTCTGGAATGGGCGAATTACATCTTGATATTATTGTTGATCGTTTAAGAAGAGAGTTTAAAGTTGAGGTTAACCAAGGTCAGCCACAAGTAGAGTATAAAGAAGCTGTTACGGCATCTGCTAACCACAGAGAGGTTTATAAAAAACAAACAGGTGGTAGAGGAAAGTTCGCAGATATTGTGTTTACAATGGAGCCTGCTGAAGAAGGTAAAACCGGACTTGAATTTATTAATAACATAAAAGGTGGTAATATACCCAAAGAATATATTCCATCTGTTGAAAAAGGATTTAAAGAAGCCATGAAAAATGGCCCACTTGCTGGATTTGAAATTGATTCACTTAAGGTTGCCCTTAATGATGGTTCATTCCATCCAGTTGATTCAGATTCTTTGTCCTTTGAATTGGCTGCAAAACTTGGATTTAAAGAAGCTGCTAAACTTGCCAAATCGGTAATTATGGAACCAATGATGAAATTAGAGGTTTTAACTCCGGAAGCAAATATGGGTGATATTGTTGGTGATTTGAATAGAAGACGAGGACAAGTTAATAATATGGATGATAGAGCAGGGGCTAAAGTGGTAAAAGCAATTGTTCCACTTTCTGAAATGTTTGGTTACGTGACTGCCTTAAGAACATTAAGTTCAGGAAGAGCTACATCTACAATGGAGTTTTCGCATTATGCTCAAACACCATCTAATATTTCAGAGGATGTAATTTCTTCTATTAAAGGTAACAATCAAGAATAATTATGAGTCAAAAAATCAGAATAAAATTAAAATCTTATGACTTCAACTTGGTTGATAAGTCTGCTGAGAAGATCGTAAAGACAGTGAAAACAACAGGTGCAATTGTTACTGGACCAATTCCTTTACCAACAAAAAAGAAAATTTTTACAGTTTTAAAATCACCTCATGTTAACAAGAAATCCAGAGAACAATTTCAACTTTCATCATACAAAAGGCTTTTGGACATATACAGTTCGTCGTCTAAAACAATCGATGCCTTGATGAAATTGGAATTGCCAAGTGGCGTTGAAGTCGAAATAAAAGTATAATTAAAATGGCAGGATTAATTGGAAAAAAAATAGGTATGACAAGTCTTTATGATGATAAAGGCAACAATCTAGCTTGTACTGTGATTCAAGCCGGCCCATGTGTTGTAACACAAATAAAAAATATAGAAAAAGATGGTTATAATGCTATTCAAGTTGGTTTTGATGACAAGAAAGAAAGATTAGTTACAAAATCTGAGTTAGGTCATTTTAAAAATAGCAAACAATCACCCAAATCAAAACTGATGGAATTTTCAAATTATGAAAATGAGCTGAAAGTTGGTGATGTTTTATCTGCTGACATATTTGTTGAAGGTGAGTATGTAGATGTAACAGGAGTTTCAAAAGGTAAAGGTTTTCAAGGTGTTGTGAAAAGACATGGTTTTGCAGGGGTTGGCCAATCTACTCACGGTCAACATAACAGGCTGCGCGCACCTGGTTCAATTGGAGCCGCATCATATCCTGCAAGAGTTTTCAAAGGAATGAAAATGGCTGGTCAAACTGGAAATGAAAATGTTACTGTACAAAATTTAAAGGTTGTTAAAGTAATAACTGAAAAAAATTTAATTGTCCTAAAAGGATGTGTACCTGGTCACAAAAATTCTTATTTATCGATTAAAAAGTAATGAAAATAAAAGTTTTAAATATCAAAGGTAAATCGACAGGAAGAGAAGTAAAACTTTCCAAGGATATTTTTGGAATAGAACCTAATGAGCATGCTCAATATTTGGATGTTAAAAATCATCTCTCCAACAAAAGACAGGGTAATGCAAAGACTAAAGAAAGAGCAGAAATTAAGGGAAGTACTAGGAAAATAAAAAAACAAAAAGGTACTGGAACTGCACGTGCTGGTAGTATCAAGAACCCTTTATTCAGAGGAGGTGGGACTATATTTGGACCAAGAACACGTGAATTTAATTCCAAAGTCAATAAAAATGTAAAAAAGCTAGCTCGTAAATCTGCATTATCCCAGAAGTATTCCAATAGTGAAATATCCGTGATTGAGAAATTGGAATTTAAAACCCCAAAAACTAAAACATTTGTTGAAATTTTAAAGTCAGTTGGCTTAGATACCAAAAAAACATTGTTCGTTCTTGAGGGAGGTAATAAAAATGTATATTTGTCCGCGCGAAATTTGGATAAATATGAAGTAGTTTCCGAATCTGAAGCTACTACGTACAATATCTTAAATGCTCAGCATTTGGTAATTGAAGAAAATGCGTTAACTAAATTAGAATCAATATTATCATAATTATGAAAGTTATTTTTGAGCCTATTATTACAGAAAAAGCTACCAATGATAGTGAGTTAAGAAATCGTTACACTTTTGTAGTTAATCGGGAAGCTAATAAAATTCAAATTAAAGATGCTGTTGAGAATAAGTATAATGTAACCGGTGAAAAAGTTAGAACACAAATCTATGGATCTGAAAGAAAAACAAAGTTTACAAAGAGAGGTGTTCAAAGAACAAAAACAAATATTAAGAAAAAAGCAATAGTTGATATCCAAGATGGAGATTCAATTGATTTTTATAATAACTTATAGATGGCAGTCAAAAAACTTAAACCGATAACACCAGGGCAAAGGGGCAGAACAGTTAATAGTTTTGATACTATTACAACTTCAAAACCAGAAAAGAGTTTGTTGGTGCCTAAAAAAAGGTCCGGAGGACGAAATAGTCAAGGCCGAATGACAATGAAATTTAGAGGGGGAGGCCATAAAAAGAAGTATAGACTTATCGATTTTAAAAGAGATAGATTTAATGATGAAGCTGAGGTTTTGACAATTGAGTATGATCCTAATAGGTCAGCCTTTATTGCATTAACAAAATTTGAGGATGGGGAAAAAAGATACATAGTGGCTCTAAAAGGTTTAAAAGTTGGAGACAAAGTTGTTTCCGGCGAAAAAGTTGAGCCTAAGATTGGAAATTCAATGCCTCTATCATCAATACCGCTTGGTACTACGGTTTCCTGTGTTGAGTTGACACCTGGAAAAGGAGCAAGTTTCGCAAGAAGTGCTGGTTCATTTGCACAACTTATGGCTCGTGATGGAAAGTTTGCTACATTAAAGTTACCCTCAGGTGAAACAAGGCTTGTCCTTGTTAAATCAATGGCTACAATAGGTCAAGTTTCCAATTCTGATCATCAACTTGTTGTTTCGGGTAAAGCTGGTAGATCAAGATGGTTAGGAAGAAGGCCAAGAACTAGAGCTGTGGTTATGAATCCAGTTGATCATCCTATGGGTGGTGGAGAAGGTAAAGCCTCTGGTGGACATCCTCGCTCAAAAAACGGTATTCCAGCTAAAGGATACAGAACAAGAAATAAAAAGAAATTTAGTAACAAATTTATAATTGAAAGAAGAAAATAATCATGCCTAGATCACTAAAAAAAGGACCATTTGTACATAAAAGTTTATTGAAGAGAGTTCAAGAAAATCTTGATTCAAATAAGAAGAATGTTATCAAAACATGGTCTAGATCATCGATGATTATCCCTGATTTTGTCGGTCAAACCATTGCGGTTTATAATGGGAGGCAATTTGTGCCTGTTTATATTACTGAAAATATGGTGGGACACAAGCTTGGTGAATTTTCACCCACAAGGTCATTTAGAGGTCATGCTGGAGGTAAAAAAGGTAAATAAAAATGGGTTCTAGAAAAAGAAATAGCGCTAACGTAATGAAAGAACTAAAGAAAAATATAGTTTCTGCGAGTTTAAATAATTGTCCGACCTCACCTAGAAAAATGAGGCTTGTGGCTGATCAAATTAGAGGAAAAAAAGTTAGTAATGCCTTATCAATTTTGAAGTTTAGTGAGAAACATGCCTCCAACCGATTAGAAAAATTGTTATTATCTGCGATAAGTAATTGGCAACAAAAAAATCCTGATATGGATATCGAAAATGAAAATGTTATTGTTAGTGAAATTAAGGTAGATAGTGCAGGTATGTTAAAAAGGTTAAGGCCTGCTCCACAAGGAAGAGCTCACAGGATAAGAAAAAGATCAAATCATGTTACCATGGTTCTAGATAACTTAAATAAAATTAATAATTAAGAATGGGACAAAAAACAAATCCGATTGGCAATAGATTAGGTATCATAAGAGGCTGGGAGTCTAACTGGTATGGTGGTAAGAATTATGGAGATTTGATAGCAGAAGACGAAATTATAAGAAAATATATTTTCACAAGATTATCGAAAGCTAGCGTTTCACGCGTAATTATTGAAAGAACTCTAAAATTAATTACTATCACTATCACCACGGCTAGGCCAGGAATAATAATTGGTAAAGCTGGACAAGAAGTTGATAAGCTCAAAGAAGAGTTAAAAAAGATATCTAAGAAAGATATTCAACTTAATATCGTAGAGATTAAGAGACCTGAACTTGAAGCTCAACTTGTTGCTTCGTCAATTGCAAGACAGATTGAAGGTAGAATTTCTTACAGAAGGGCAATTAAAATGGCTATTGCTGCAACTATGAGAATGAATGCAGAGGGAATTAAAGTTCAAATTTCTGGAAGATTGAATGGTGCAGAGATGGCCAGGTCGGAAACTTATAAAGAGGGAAGAATCCCATTGTCTACATTTAGAGCTGATATAGATTATGCATTGGTTGAAGCTCATACAACTTATGGAAGATTGGGTGTTAAAGTTTGGATTATGAAAGGTGAAGTTTATGGTAAAAGAGAGCTATCTCCACTTGTTGGATTGAGTTTAGCATCATCAAAAAATAAAGGTAATAAACAAAGAAGGCGTTAAATATGTTATCTCCAAAAAGACAGAAATATAGAAAAATGCAAAAAGGAAGAATGAAAGGTCTCTCCCAAAGAGGTCATCGTCTTTCTAATGGTATGTTTGGTATAAAGTCATTGGACTCAAAGTTTATTACATCCAGACAAATTGAAGCCGCAAGGATTGCAGCAACAAGATACATGAAAAGAGAAGGTCAATTGTGGATCAAAATTTTTCCTGATAAGCCTATAACAAAGAAACCCTTGGAAGTTAGAATGGGTAAAGGTAAAGGTGCTCCTGAATATTTTGTTGCAGTTGTAAAGCCTGGAAGAATTCTTTTTGAAGTTTCTGGTGTACCAATTGCAGTTGCTAAAGAGGCATTAAGATTAGCTGCACAAAAGTTACCAGTTACAACAAAGTTTATAGTAGCAAGAGATTTTGAAGGATAATTATGAAAATAACTGAAATTAGAAATATGACTATTGACGAGTTAAACGAAAAGTTGACTGAT
>ENA-OSEY01000520-OSEY01000520.1-marine-metagenome-genome-assembly--contig:-NODE-520-length-28264-cov-2.840387_pt1 | contig 28264 bp, 30 predicted proteins | sample MGYA00248465_ERZ534230 | MGnify/ENA primary metagenome ERZ534230 (study PRJEB26409, sample SAMN06344110) | marine metagenome | isolation source: Sea water from surface | place: Atlantic Ocean:Southern...
GAGCTGGAGAACTTTCCTTTGCATCTTCTGAAACTGAAACCTCACTGCTCAAGGTCTTCCGTTCAATCTTTACCAGCCCTGAAGCAGTTTGAATTTTCGTTGGTTCGTCAGCAGGTTGAGTGGATTTCAACGCTGACATTGAAACATTTTCCTCAGTTTGCGATTGAGGAGAACGATTGGTTTCAAATCTGGTCTCAGGTGATTCCACAACAGCAACGATCCTCTGCTCTTCAACTGGATCATTGACCGAACCTTCTTCGCGTTCCGGTTTAGCCCGGTCCAGGACACTGCTTTCTTTTTCCGAGTATTGTACCTGTTGTTTTAAACGCGTCGTGCTTTCCCTGAGAGATTGCGTGGTATCAGGCTCAAGGGTCGATTCAGCTGGATTGAGGGAATCCAGAGAATTTGTGGAAACTTTAACGGTTTCCAATTCCGGTGCGTCAAATAAAGACCGGTTGTCGAGTTCTTTCAATGCCGATTCGGTGAGATTGGATAAGGAGGCTTCAGAATTTGAAAACTCTTCCAGGGTGGAGCTAACACCTGTCTCGAGTTGGTTCGAGGAACTGTCTAATTCGGCCAACTCCATTGTATCAACGTCTTCATCCAATAGATTTTCAAGTGGTTTGGAAAGCAACTCTTGTTGACCCTCAAGCTCCTCAATTATCTGAGGCGGTTCCTCTTCACCAATCAAAGTCTCAGGTTCGGTGCCTATCTCTTCTGATTCAGAAAGGACTTCAATTTCTTCAACCTCTTCAGCAAGCACCGATTTCAGTAAACGTTTTTTTCGTTCCTCTTCGGTTTTTTGCTGTAACTCTTCACTGGCTTCGGGTTTGATGACTTCCGTTATTTCCTGAACCGGTTCAGGCTCTTGAGGGGCTTCCACCACCTTTTCAGGTTCTGGAACAGGTTCCGGCTCAGGAGGAGTATCCTTTTCTACCGATAACTCTGGTGCGGGTTGTTCCTCAACGGCATCCTGAACAACTTCCGATATAGATTCGGTTTCAACAGACTCTATGGAAGCCGTTTGTTCCTCCTGAACTTCCTCCCCATCACTTTGCCGATCCTCTGAGACTTCTTCACCACCTGCAGGGATTGACTCTCCCTCACTTGCTTCGGATGTTTTTCCCTCTAGTGCCGCAATGAGAGCACGAACTTCATCTGCCGATAGAGCATTAATTTCTATCGATTGCTGCTCGAGCATTTCAAACTCATTGGATTCTTCATCTTCCTTTGGTTGTTCAAAAAAAAGAACATTCATTCCGAATAAGGTCCCCACCGTCAAAAGGTGGACCGAACCCGAAATGATCAACCCGAGCCTTAAAAAATAGGTGAAATAGTTTTTCCGAAAGTGTTTATTCTTTTGCAAACTTATTGATCCTCAAAAACCAGACCTATTTTTTCATGTCCCTGATTTTGTAAAAAAACCATGACCTGAACCAAACGGTCATAGGCCACGTTCTTGTCCGCTTGAATGAATACTTTTTCCGGTTCCATCCCTGCAACAAGCGTCGAGAACTGATTCATGAAATCCGATTGGGAGTAGTTTTTTTCCTCAAAGACGATTTGATCATCAACAGAAATTCCAACCACCAGGAATTCCTTTTCTTCATCCACCTCCATTTTTTCCGCACGGGCTCCGTCAGCGCTGGGAAGGTCGATGCCAATGGTCCTGGTCATCGCAGGAGCCGTGACCATGAATATGATCAGCAGCACCAGCAGTGTATCCACCAATGGGGTGATATTGATTTCTGAAACGAGCTTTTTCCCTTTGCCTCCTGACGAATCACCCCCACCCATGAATATCCTCCTTGAATAAGAACCGTGTCATCATGATTTTTTGAAAATTATGAAATTGATAAATTAGGCCCTGAGGTTATTTTGCAGGTAAAGCTCAACCTTCCAGTAATTGAATTGAGATATAAGGTTACTCTTGAATGGACTCAGAATTTTCCGAATTCCTCCGTCTTCTTATAACGGCTGATGAGTTCCAACTGCATTCGATTCAACAGAATCATGGTAAATCGATCAAACTTTTGCCCTAGTATTTGGGTCCAATAACTGATCATGTTGAATGCAGCCGAGGAAGGAATGGCGACAAAGATTCCTAAGGCAGTTGCCACAAGAGCCTCTGAAATGGCAGGAGCAACGACAGAAAGGTCTGCGGAACCCATGTTCCCTATCGCCGTAAATGCATTGATGATTCCGACGACTGTTCCCAAAACTCCGAGAAATGGAGCAATATTGGAGGTGGTTGCCAGAACGGAAAGCAAGGTTTCCCGCCGCTCAGCCATCTGGTTTGAAACTCGATCCACCGTATGCTTGACCATGTTGTCGAAATCCTCCTTGAGGACTTTCATTTGGGTATCCGCGAAATTGAGCTCGGGGTAGTCTTTTTCAAATTTTTGTTGAACGTTAACGACCTCTTCAAAAACAATCCCGAGGTCATAATCCACCATCCCCCTCCGTTTGTTCACATCACAGAATTCAAGAATATCTTCTGCTGAATTGAAGGCTTTGACAAAGGCCGCATTCTTTTTATCCTCCCTTTTAAGTTGGAGAATTTTGCTGATAATAATTCCCCAAGTACAAACTGAGAGAATCAGTAACAGAATAAATATGCTGAGGGTAATAAAACCCCCATGCAGTATCGCACTTACGAAATCATCAAAAGTCATTGTTTTTACTGAAGTTTAAACATGTAATCGGTTCTTCGGTTACGGGTCCACCAATCCCTCTGCGATTCCCCAGATTTTCGTGGCATCTGACATTCCTCACCACGACTCACACCAATCACAGGTATATCTCCTTGTAATGTGTATAGTGTGGTTAGGAGTTTAATTGGCGTCTTCCAGCGCCTTTCTCCTAGGGCTTTGTTGTAATCATTGGAGGCACGAACATCGGTATTGCCCTCTAACTGGATTGAAACATCGGCATAATCCACAAGAATCGGAATTAGTAGTTGTTGGTTACGGTTCATTTCATCGACATACTTGTCAATGTTGGATCGATCTGTATCAAAATATGTTGGTGTAATTAGTAGATGGTCAAGAATCCCCTCAACATCCCTGCAAAATGCATCATCTATTTCCAATCTCCTGTCTCTTTGAAGTCGTGCGTAAAGCTTTGCCATCGTTTCACTGAGGAAACTTTTTTCCTGTGCCACAACTTCTTCGACTTTCTTGGCAATCGAAGCAATATCTTCCTCACTCACATCTCCCGCTTCTTCCAGAATCTTTCGTACTTCATCTGCCGAAGTTGCAGCGGCTAATTTTTCTGCCAACTCCTTGGTTTCTTTTACGATATTTTGTGTTTCCTTAACCACTTTTTCGATTTCCTCTTTGGAAAGATTGGTGGTTTCTTCAAGGACTTTTGCCAATAAAGCTTCTTGAACATTCCTGTTTTCTGCTTTGGCTTTGGCAATGATTTTTTCGACCTCTTCCTCACTGACACCAAGTTTTTCCATCAAAACTTTTTTCAATTCTTCATCACTGAGATCTCCCTTAGCGGCTCTGACAATCAAATCTTCGATTTCATCAGCGCTGAGTTTTGAGTCCTCCTTGATACTATCTGCCACGCTTTCCTGGAAAAGACGCTTGGCTTTTTTCTCGGCTCTCTTTTTTAGAACCTTACTTATCTCTTGATTCAGTTCCTCCTTTGCCTCTTCGACTTTTTCTTTTTTAACCAGCAGTTCCTTTTTTTCAGCTAAGTCTTTGACCGCGAGTTCTTTAATCAGTTTTTTTCTTTGTTCTGCAGAGTTCTTAGCATTTTCATCTTCAGCCCTTTGTTCATCGGTAAGGTCCCCTTCATCATCCAAATCATCCAGTGTCATTGAAGCCTTTGAACTATCAGCTTCAGGAGGTGTTGTTTCCTTGGGAGGGCAACCAGTCAGGATGAAGGCCAAGCCAAGAATCAGAATCAAATTCAGTAAATTTTTCATGGAACTCTTTTAGGTTTAGAGGAGTCCTGTCCTTTTAAAACACAGGGATCCAGGATCAAAATGCGCAGCCAACAAAGATAAGTGATGAACCATAATTTTGGTCAATGTCAATTCAAACAGAAAATAATGCTTGAAATTTCTGTTGATCTCAAGAGGTTTTGGCCAAAGCCTTGATTCACCTATCGTAATCTGAACATATAATCAGTTCTTCGATTTCGTATCCACCATGCCTCTTCAGATTCACCTTGTTTTCGTTCAAGCTGGCATTCTTCGCCACGGCTTACTCCTGTCACTGGAATATCCGCCTGAACGGTATAGAGAGTTACTAGAACACGGCTTGGGGTTCTCCAACGTCTTTCGGCAAGAGCCTTATTGTAATCATTGGTTCCGCGTAAGTCTGCATTACCCTCCAATTGCAGCATGATGTCAGGAAACTCGTTGAGAATCGGTTCCATCAACTGATAGTTACGGTTCATTGCACTGACATAGGTATCAATATCATATTTATTTGTCTCGAAATATGTTGGTTCGATCAGTAAATGATCCAGCAATCCTTCAATGTTGGAGCAGAATGCCTCTTCAACATTTAATCTCCGATCACGCTGCAAGCGTGCGTAGAGTTTTGCCATTGTCTCTCGGAGGAATGATTTTTCTTCTTTAAGCATTTCCTCATTTTTTTCAACAATCCTGGTGATGGCTTCCTCACTGATATCACCAGCATCTTCCAGAATCTTTCTAATTTCCTTTGCTGTGGCGGCATTACCGATTTTAGACAGAAGCTCTGTGGTTTCAGAAGCCACTTCCTGAACCTTTTCAACGACCTGCTTTACTTCTTCCTCAGAAAGGGTTGTTGTTTCTTCCAGAACTTTTGCAAGCAGTACCTTCTTGACATCCTCTCCTTTCGATTTTGCCTCAGATATAATTTTTTCAACTTCTTCTTCACTTATTCCCAGATTCTTTGTTAACAAATCTTTCAATTCATCAACTTCCAATTCCCCTTTAGACGCCTTTGCAATCAATGTTTTGATCTCTTCTTCAGAAATTTTTGAATCTTTCTTCACCTTGCCGGCAATTTGTTTTTCAAAAATCTCTTCAGCTTTTTTCTGGGCTCGGTTTTTTAAAATTTGGTCGACTTCCTTTTTAAGGGCAACCTTGCTGGCGGTTACTTTTTCCTTTTGTTCAACGACGATTTCTTTTTGTTTCGTATCTTGAGCAGCCAAGTCCTTAAGCTTATCTTTTCGCTGTTCGAAATCCTCAATCCATTCACGATCTTCCTCTTGATCCTCTGCACTCAACTCAGGAATTTCCTCGAGTTCTCCTACTTCAATGAGGTTTTTTGGCGGCTCCGGAGCAGGTGGTGGCGTACAAGCAAATAAAATTGAGGGTAAAACAAAATAAAATATTATCTTTTTCATCAGAGAACTTGTGTTTCTTAAAATGTTATTATTTTTTTTGAAACGCTTCATAGGAGTATTCTGGAATTAAATGGATTTTATGCTTTTCAATGAGTTTCTGCAATATTCAAACTCAGTTCTTATCATGAAATCGACAAATTATTCGAATTTAAATGAAGAATGTTTTTTAAATGATCCTCATAATTATCATGAATTTTCAGTCTCAAGTTGAATCAACAACCATTTTAATGCCTCAACAGAAAATTCTAATTGATGTTCTTTTTTGCTGAAAAATGGATTGGCTTCGATTTTTATGGTTTTCATGAAAGACTCTTGATCAACTGGATTCTTTCCAGCAAGCGCCAGAAAAGATACTCCATTTTTCCGGCTTCTTCTTTCAGGTGAAAGAGGTCCTGCCATACCTGTTTCAGCTAAAACCCAATCAGATCCAGTTTTCTGCTGAAATTTTCTGGCAAGTGCCTGAGCACGTTCGTGACTCACGGTGGAATGACGTTTGCCGGATGTTCCCAGAAGATCGAGCTGGGATTCCCGGCTGTAAGGAACAAGCACCTGGTTCAAATGCCTTGATGCTCCGGGCACGGCTGTGAAGGCTGCGGCGATTCTCCCTCCCGTTCCAGATTCAATAAAACTGATGGTATGTTTTTGCCCCATCTTCTGAAGGGCATCCAACATACTCAGCAGTTTTTTTGCATGTAACTCCAATTCCATCTCAAGTTTCTGGCAATGCCCGAGCCAGTTCTTTTCGGACATTGGCAAATTCTCATCCTGGTAAAGACGGCGGTTTTGAATCATGTCCGATGCTGATTCCGGCATGAACCCCAACAAGGACTGTCCGGCCTGGACCGAACGGCGGATGACTGTTGATGAAAGGTTCAGCAAAACCCTCAGGGGTTGCGGTAACCATTCTGGGTCAAGCACCCCTAATCTGAGAACGACCCCTCGCTGTTCTTTCAAAGATTGGACGAGTTCCGGAAGATTTTCTTTCCCCCTAGGAACAACCAGCAATAATGCCCCTTCTTCGATAGCTTTCAGGTCATCATCGGAAAAAATTTTTCCATCCAGCATTCGGATCAACAAATCAGTCCCGATCAGCATTGAAACCCGATCATCAGTTTGCTTCTCTGGGGACGCTGCTGATTTTTCACGGTGGTGCTCGAAACCCTTCCCTTCTTTAAGTCTCATCACGTGTTCGGCCAAGCGCACAGGACGTTCCCAGCGAAACTCTGCGGTCGAAATTTCCCATGCTTCTCCCTTGAGCTTTAAAGGACTTTGCTTATCCATGGCAAGTCGAGCTGGATAGCTGAGTTCAGGATCCGCGAAACTCACCAATGCCTGGCGAAGCAGAGAAAGACGAATCTCGCCCTCGGGTATGTTTTTCCTTTTGGTTGGATCGGGATGCAGGCCATTGGAAAGGATAAAAACCACTTGCTTCAACTGCGGAATCTGTCTCAACGCACATTCTGCCAACAACAAATGATGAAATCCTGCAGGATCCGCAGTTAGAGGAAAATGAACCACCTCCCCAATCCCTTCAAGGGACAACCCGTCGAGAGCAGAAAAAAGTGATGGCGGAGGATTCTTGGACACGTAACGGGTATGCAAAAGGAATTCTCAGGGCAAGAAGACTCAGGCAGCCGATTCCACCAGGTTTTTGTCGTTGATCTGATCCAATTGCATGAGATGAAGGTTGAGCATCTTCAAGGTTGCGTTCACTGCCGCCATAACTTGATCAGGGTCTATGCCCACAGTCTGAACCCGTTTGCCATTCATGTCCCAGGTAATGATCGATTCCGTCAGTGCATCGGTCTGTCCACCACGTGGAATTCGAATCTGGTAATCCAGCAGTTGCGGACACTGGAGATGATGTTTCTTAAGAATTTTTTTGACCGCACTCATGAAGGCATCGTAACCTCCATTTCCGCTTCCACTTTCGTTGTGTTCCTTTTTATCGAACATCATCCTGATGCTGGCAACGGACTTAAGATTCAGCCCACTGGATATGGAACAATTCAGTAATTCAATCCGTTGCTCTTCATGGGTTTCCAGCACATCGGTTATAATGAAAGGAAGGTCGGCGAGGGTGATGGTTTTCTTCGAATCTCCAAGTTCAACGATTCTTCGAAGAACTTTCTGCAGATTTTCTTCCACCAGTTGAATCCCCAGTAATTCCAGATTTTTCACCAGGGAGGCTTTACCACTCATTTTTCCGAGGGCATAACTCCGGTTTCGACCAAATCGTTCGGGATAGATTGGGTTGTGGTACAACCCTCCTTTTCGATCCCCGTCCGCATGGATTCCACTGGTCTGGGTAAACACATCCTCTCCGACAATGGGGGAATTCCGCGCCAGCCTCTTCCCGGAAAAGTTCTCCACCATTTCGGAGACCGGTGAAAGGTGAGTCTCATCAATGGATAGCTCTGCCCCAAGCTGATCTTTAAGCACCACCGCTATTTCAGCCAGTGATGCATTTCCTGCTCTCTCACCAAGACAGTTCATCGTGCAATGGATGCAGCGGATTCCGGCTTTGACCGCATACATCGCATTCGCCACTCCAAGACCATAATCATTGTGCGGATGAAAATCGAAGGCAGCCCATGGAAAGCGTTCCTGCATATCCATCATACTCTGATATACCTGATCCGGTGACATCACCCCCAGGGTGTCAGGAAGCATAATCCTTGCGACTCCCTCATCCTTCAAACCGGCAACCATGTCATAAACATAATCCGGCAAGTCCCTGTAACCGTTGGACCAGTCCTCCAGGTAGACATTCACCCTAACCTTGTTCTGATGGGCATACTTTAGGGTTTTCCGGATATCTTTCAGGTGTTCATCAAGAGTTTTCCTCAGTTGGTTGGTGCAATGATTTTCGCTGCCTTTGGTGAGCAGATTCATCACCCTCCCACCGGCTTCTAAAATCCAGTCGACACTCCGGTTGTGATCAACAAATCCCAAAACCTCGATCTGTTCCAAAAACCCTTTATCTTCTGCCCAGGAGGTCGTCCTCATCACTCCATCCATTTCTCCCTCGGAGACCCTTGCCGAAGCAATTTCAATACGGTCAACCCTAAGTTTGTTCAAAAGAGCCTTGGCCACATTGGTCTTTTCTGCCGGGGTAAAGGAGATCCCCTGGGTCTGCTCACCATCTCTCAGGGTGGTGTCCATCAAAATGATTCGAGGTTCTGTTTCCATAAAAAGTTTTTGTTGAAACTGAGACTAGTTCCTTGAACTTCGGGAGTGAAATATCAGGGTAAGAATTAAAACGTAGGTCAAAATCTCATGACTGTCTGAAGCCAGTCTTAGGCCTCCTGAACTGTAAAGCAGTAAAATCAGACCGGAGAGGATCAAACCAATCCCTGCCATCAGTTGACTTCCTCCTGTGAATGAAACCGGGGTCAGACTTTTAAGCCGATGACGATGAGTCCTGATATGATCCCATGCATACATCGGAAATATGACCATAAAAAACAGCCCAAGCCAGATGTGAAAGAGCACCAGCAGTTCTTCATGTTCGAACCACAAATTCCATTCAGGGAAAGAGAGTAATAATCCTGAAATAATCAGAAAAATACAAATTAAAACAACCAGTTTGCGCATGTTTGAAGGGTATCGGGGAATTTTTCATGAAAGTATACGGTTTTTTTAAAGAATCATGAAATCCGAACAACCAAATATTCTTTAAAGCCGATCTATGTGTTGACTTGTCAAAGCTTATAATGGAATTCTCCTTAAACAGGAAAACTTTCAAAAAAGAACAACTTGATTTAGAAAATTTCTAGGTTCCGTAATTCTTCTTTGAGTTGTCCTGGGCTGGTGAAACGAATGCCTTTTATTCCGAGTTTTTCAGCTGCCTCAATATTGTCCTGTCGGTCATCTATGAAGACGGTTTCTTCAGCTTGGAGATTGAAGGAATTTAAAAGATGAAGGTAGATTTCAGCATCAGGTTTGATCATTTTCACCTGTCCGGAAATCACTTCCCCGTCAAACCATTTCAGGAATGGATATAGCCCTACCGCGGTTGGATAGGTTTCTGCGGACCAATTACTCAGAGCATAAACTGGAACCGATTTATCTTTGAGTTCTGATAAAATTTCGACCGTCTCTTCGATCGGACCTCCAAGCATTTCCTCCCATCGTCCGTAATAAGCGCGGATCAGGGTTTCTTCTTGCGGAAAACGATGGATCAGTTCGTCTTCAGCCTCAGCAATGGTACGCCCGGCGTCTTGCCTGACATTCCATTCCGGACTGCACACTTCCCTGAGAAAATGATCCACTGCCTTTTCATCCGGCAGCAGCTTTCGATAAAGGTAGCGTGGGTCCCATTCGATCAAAACCCCGCCCAGGTCAAAGACCACGTTTTTGATTTTCGCCATATTTTTTATCAGCGCCGTGCTATGAGTGCCTCGTTTTGTTGATAATGCTGCCCGATCGAATGGACCAGGGCTTCGGCCATTTTCTGACGGGTTCGTGATTTTAGAAGGCTTCTGCGGTCCTTGAGGTTTTTCAGGTTAGCCACTTCAACCAGAATGGAGGTCGGCACCTTGCTGTATCGGAGCACTGCAGGCAGGCTCTTTTTACCTCTGCGGTAGAAGTACCCCCGAACGGTTCTGCCACGATGGGTGGGTAATCCATATTTCCTGAAAGAACTGATCACCGAGCCCCCCAGTGAGCGACTCAATTCGGCGGATCGTCTGTTTTCCTTTTTGGCAAATTGAAGCCTGCTATCATATTCCCTGCGCTTCTGGTAAACACGGCCTTTGATCCTGAAACGGGTTTTTCGGAAACGGGAATCCGGATAATAGACCATGGCTCCCCGCAGAGAAGAGTGTAGCGCATCTCCGTGTACACTCATAAATATAATATTTTCCTTTGGAACCTTCTGTTTCAACAATTTGTGATAAAGGTGATTGATCAAAAAAACACGCATGTTCACTCCTGTATGCGCGTTTCTGAGGGTATAACGCGGGGTGACGTTAAGATACTCATCCTGGTCAAAACGCATCCTCAGTTTTTTAACCGGTTTTCTCTGGTTGGGATCGATGACCGTTTTATGGACGACCATCCCCTTTTTTTTCAGCAGTCCCTCCATCCTCTGGCTGATGTCGTAGACCACCTCATCTTCGTAGATCCTGTCTCCTTTTTTCTTACTTCCGGCCATGGCCCCGGTATCCCTTCCCCCATGACCTGCATCCAGGATCACATGAATTTTGTGAAAGGGATTAGGCTTTTTCGGTTTGGCAACAACTTTCTTGGCATTTGGTGAGGAGGCAGTTTCCAGTTCCGAACCTGCATAGTATTCTTCTGCGAGCCATTTAAGTGGAATCCGGATTCTCTGGTTTTTTGAAATCCTTCGGGCATTCGAAATCCGGTTGAGTTTCATCAACTCCTTTGCCATCTGGTCCACCTCATCATGCAGTATCCTGCCGGTGAACCGGATTACCACAGACGAATAAATGGTTTCATCCTTTTTCAGGCGGTATTCGGCAAAGGCCTTCCCCGAAGCATCGTATTTCAACGCAAGAGGCTTTTTGAGGATGGGTTGACTGATCCGAAGTTCACGGCTCATCCAATCCCACGGAATCAGAATCGGATCGTTGATCTTCAACAGATTCCCGTTGCGGCGGAGTTGATTCCTTTTGGTCAAATGACTTGCAGTGATGCCTTCTTTGGCAAATACACCGGCCAGAAGAGTGGTGGTCTCCCAATTGTAACTCACCCGATGCAGCCACCCCTCCTCAGTCGCCCGGTCCTTCGGGAAAAGTGCCTGAAGCGCCGAACCCCGGATGGAACCCTCGACCACTTTGACAGGAAACCTCAATGGTCGATCCAGCAGCAATTTTTTACGGCCGCTGTATCGAATGACGGTTTTTAAACTCCGATGTTTTTTGTTCAATACCCTGTTTGCCAGGCTGTAACCTCCTTCTCCTTTTCTGGGCTTGAGCTGGATTTCGAGATGTTTGCCGTTCCATCTGGCCTGCATCCGGTCTTTTTTCTGATGAACAAACTGATACCATTTGCCCGGTTTCTTGGCCTGAAGCAATTCAGGATCCGGCAAAAGCCATAACAATAAACCCAACAGGGTCTGGATTAATAACTTGGACATCACCTTCAACATTTTCATCTCAAGGAAGAATCAAAATTTGGAAGACCCGACAATAGGTTCGGAAAATGGTTTATATCATCGGAAGATGAAGGATGATCCGATTGCTGGAGAGGACTCGGGGGTACTTCCTCTTCTATGCAGGAATGGTATTCTGCGCAGATCCCGTGGTTCTTTGAATTCGGAGGAGAACTGCTGCGTTTCTCAGACTCCGATTCTTGATAAACACCGGGTACATGGAACTGAAAATCGTTGCGGATCCAATGCAGTGGAATCCGGATCCTCGTCCCCGAAGGAATTTCATGAACATTGACCAATTCATTCAGCGCAAGCAGGTCTCCAACGGCCTGGGTGATTCGCTGTTGTCCTGCAAAATAAGTAAATCGAAGGACAACATGGGAATAGATGGTTTCCCCTGCTTCCAGTTTGTAAAGGGCAAAACGCTCTCCTCTTGGACCTTCGTAAACTTCAAGTGGAGGTTTGAGTGCAACCGGTTTTAAGTTCAAATCCTGACGGATCCACTTCCAGGGAATAACCACCTCAACCCCTCTCTCCAGATTGTTCTCTTTCGTTATATCGTTTTGAGAGAGATTTCCTGAAAATCCAAGAGTTTCGAGTTCAAGCAGTGAATTCTCTCGGTGCTCTTTTTCTACAAAAACATTCACCAACGAAGGAAGGCTTTCCCAATCATAAATCACCCGATGCTTCCAACCACTGGCATCAGGGGTGTCTCTCGGGAATAACGCCTTTAATGCATCTCGTTGGATCGATGCATTGAGATGGGAAAATGGTAGTTTCAGATATTGATTATTATCTTGATGAGATTGTGCCAAAAAATTCTGGATGAGGCGGAAATGAGTGTGTCCTTCCCTGAGAACCCGAAAGGCAAGGCGATATTCCCCTTCATCAGGGTAGGGTTTCAACTGGACAAATAACTCGTTCCCGTCCCAACCGACCCGCATCGGATCCCGATGATTCCAAAGAAAAGAAGCTAAAGGGAGGGATTCGGATTTCCCCTGTGCAAAAACTTCTGGAAGAAAAAATCCAATGAAAACAAGAAAATGGAGTACAATTTTCTGAAATTTACTAAACCGCAGCATTAATTGATTTCCGGTTCTGAATGTGATTCAAACGATCTTACTTCTTATCCACTGCAACAAAAATCATGCCACGTAAAAATGAACCCATTCGGAATTCCCTTGAACCGAAGAAAACGCTTAGATGTTTGAGGGATGTATATGTTTCTCCAAAAAACAGAGGGGGAAACAAAAACGGGAATTCAGGCAGAAAAAAAAGGATGGTGGTCTGGTTTCATTCTATGAATCCAGAAAGCCCGTTGGGTTACAAAAAAGAGGGGCTTGTCAAAGGAGAGGCTCGGGTTCCAGGCTCTTCGATTCCGGAAAACGTCTGGACCAGACTAAAGTTTTTTCGACAAATTGCTGTGCCTGTTCCGGTGCATTTCCGAGCCAGTTTTGAGGCTGGTCCAGAAGGCCGGAAATTTCCTTTTCGGTAAGCGGAACCCTTACATCCTCACCCAGCCTGCGGGCCAGCTCAACTCGGGGAAGGATTTCTGATGATTCCAAAGTTCCCAAGTTGAGGGTATGTTCCCGGATCGCATGATGGGCATCTTCACGACCCCCTCCCCGCTTGACGGATTCCATCAAAAGTACGGTGGAACAGACAAAGGGCAGGTTCTTTTCAAGTTCCGCTTGGAGTGCAGTTTCGTCGAAACCCATTTCATTCAAAACCGTCAGCCAGGCTTCAAGCTGACCATCAATGGCGAAAAACGCCCCGGGAAGGGCGACCCGGCGAACCACAGAACAGGAAACATCACCCTCATTCCACTGGTCACCGGAAAGTCCGGAAAGCATGCTTCCATACCCACTGAGCACATGATGGAGCCCTGAAATCCTCTCGGAAGTGCGGGCATTCTGCTTGTGGGGCATTGCCGAAGATCCGACCTGGTTTTTCTGGAAACCTTCAGAAGCCAGTCCAGCTCCGGCCATCAGCCTCAGGGTTTTGGCAAAACTCGACATTCCCGAACTGATCTGCATCAGATGCTGAACCATTTGAAGGTCCAGACTGCGAGGGTATACCTGACCCGAGGCAAGCAGGGTTCGGGAAGCCCCCAGGTGCTCCGCAACTTTCTGGTCCAGTTGCTCCAGCCGCTCTTTTTTTCCTTCAAATAACTGGAGGAGGTCCAAACGTGTCCCCACCGCACCCTTGAGCCCACGGAGAGGATAGGACTCGATGAACAGATCGAGTTGCTCCAAACCGAGCAATACTTCTTCACCAAACATCGCCAGCCTTCTGCCGACACTGGACAACTGCGCAGGCACATTGTGAGTCCTTGCGACCAGCACCAGATTTTTATATTCCTCCACCAGTCTAGAGAGTTTATTCAGGGCGGCGACGGTTTTCACCCGAACCAGTTTCAATGATTGGAGGATCTGGAGTTGTTCCACGTTGTCCGTCAGATCCCTGCTGGTGAGTCCCTTGTGAATCTGCTGGTGTCCTGCCAATTCGCAAAATTCCTCGATTCGGGCTTTGACATCATGCCTTAGTTTCTGCTCCCGCTGGGCGATGCGGTCCAGATCCACCTCCTCCTTGACCCGCAGATACGCCTCCAAAGCTTCTTCTGGAATCGAAATACCCAGATCTTTTTGGGCATGCATCACCGCCAGCCAGAAATCGCGCTCCAGCAGCACTTTGTTGTGCATCGACCAATTCTGCTTCATCTCTTCCGAGACATACCGGGAAGCCAGTACGTCAGGAATCCTTTCTTTCGCTTTCATGATGATTTTTGAGAATTGAGAGATCCTGCAGGAAGATCAATAATTTGTCCTGAAAAAGACCCTATCTTTTTCAGAGCAGCACGTTTTCAGACTGGATTTTTTTAAAGACCGACCTTGTTGCGCACCCGGTCAACCACATCCCTTGCAACCTTGCGGGCCTTGTCCTTGCCGCCTTCAAGGATTCCTTCGAGATGGGTATGATCCCCCCGGATTTGATGATAGTGTTCCGATGCTTCTTTGAGTTCGTCACGGATCGCTTCAAAACAAATCTGTTTTGCCGTTCCATAACCCATCCCCCCGGCACGATACTGCTCGGCCAAATCCTGCTGGGCTGATTGATCCGCAAAACATTGGAAAAGTTGGAAGACATTACAACTTTCCGGATCCTTGACTTCTTCCACGGTTTTGGAATCGGTCTCGATCTTCATGATGGCCTTGCGCAGTTGTTTTTCAGGCGCAAAAAGAGGAATCACGTTGTTATAGGATTTGCTCATCTTCTGCCCGTCCAATCCGGGTATGACCGCCACCTGATCCTCAATGATGGCTTCCGGGACCACCAGTGTCTCTCCGTAAAGATGATTGAAACGCAGGGCCAGATCCCGGGTGATTTCCAGATGTTGTTTCTGGTCCTTCCCAACCGGCACAACATGGGAATCATAAATCAAAATATCCGCCGCCATCAGGATGGGGTATGAAAACAATCCCATGTTCACATCCTGCCCTTTGGACTGCGCATCTTTGAATGCATGGGCCCGTTCCATCAGCCCCTTGCTTGTCAGGCAGGCCAGGAACCAGGTCAGTTCTGTAACTTCCGGGATGTCTGATTGGCGGAAAAAAGCATGCTCCTCGAAATCCATGCCAAGGGAAGCGAAGGTTGCCGTCAGATCATAGCTATGTTCCTTAAGACTTTCCGGTTCGCGGATGCTGGTCAGAGCATGATAATCGGCAATAAAATAAAAAGTCTGGTGGGTCTCCTGCATCTTGATCGCGGGCTTGATCATGCCCAGATAGTTTCCAAGATGCGGAGTGCCGGTGGGTTTGATCCCGGATAAGGAACGCTTTTTTAGGGTCATGGCGGAAGGATTTGAGTCAAGGATGGGTCAACATAAGGACTCACCAAATGCATCCCTCTAAGAATCCGATTATGGTTTTGGGACTTCAACCATAATCGTGATGTTCAGGAAAAAACGATGGATCTCGATGGAATGGTACCGTAAAAAACTTCGGAAACTTTTAACTCGCTGCGGCCTGCTCCTGAACCTGTGCTTCCAAGGGGACGATGCTGATGAATCGTCTTTTTCTCGGGCCTTTTCTCAGAAACTTGACATGGCCGTCCTTGAGAGCGAAGAGGGTAAAATCTTTCCCGGTACCAACGTTTTCGCCGGCGTGAAAATTCGAACCGACCTGACGGACCAGAATGTTCCCGGCCTGGACCAGTTCTCCGCCGTATTTCTTGACTCCTCTTCTTTGACCTTTGGAATCTCGTCCGTTGCGGCTACTTCCGCCTGCTTTTTTATGAGCCATTGAATTCTCCCGTTCTGATGTTCTAAAGGATCAGGCTGTGATTTTTTCGATTTTGACCAGGCTGTGCTGTTGCCGGTGTCCCACTTTGCGTCTTTGGGTTTTACGGCGTTTTCTTCTGAAGATAATCAGTTTCTCGCCCTTTACTCGTTCCATCACGGTACCCTGGACTTTCGCACCATCGACCAGTGGTCGGCCGATTTTCATTTCTCCTTCTCCACCGACTGCCAGGACCTGGTCCGTTTCAAAGGAGGAACCGTTTTCGGCATTCATGAGGTCTATCCGAAGCGTATCCCCCTCACTCACGCGATATTGCTTGTTGCCTTGACGAATGATCGCAAACATCTTTTCCTTGGAATGCTTGTCATTTAAAAAACTCATTATTAAGCATGAAAATTCACCGTTTTACAAGTTTTTTATTGGATGACTCATTCAATACGTCCTCATCCATATGGGGTTTTATGGAAACTGTGAAGAAATTTGACAACGTCTGGCTCCCCTTTGACAAACAACTCTTCTAGATCGAGGACTCTTGCAATGTGAAACGCATCTGCATAATCTGCAAGATCCGATACATTTAAAAAAGGTGGTTTGATGAAGTGGCCGGCGAAAAATACCCGGTGGGTGATGTTCAGTTCGATGGGAATGGAACTGGGCCTTTCCGTGGTGGTCGGTTTTCTGATCGGGAGTTGGCTGGACGGATGGCTCGGAACAGACCCCTGGTTGCTGCTGGTCTTCGGTGCAGCCGGGATCATTGCAGGATACCGCAGCATCTTCCGGCTTTTGAAAAAAGTGCAAACCGAACAACAAGAGGAAGAATCCGGAAAATGAGTGAGGAAAATCAAACCTCCAAAAATCAGGATAACCACTCCAATCCTACCAGCACGATGGAGGATGCTCCTGAAATACCCGAAGAGTCTCCATCAGATCAGGTCCGGACCCTTTACACCATTCTTTTGACCGTGAGTGGAATCTTGATCCTGCTCGCCGGCATCTTGAAGCTTGACTATCTACTCGGAGTTTTTCTAGGATGTTCGGTTGTCGGGTTGAACTTTCATTGGACGGTCGTATTCGTCCGTAACCTGATTCACGACAAAAAAGTTCAACCTCTGAATTTAATTTTTTACCTGACAAAGTTTGCAATTTCCGCCCTGGTTTTATTCGGGGCAATCAATTATTTTGAAATACCTCCTCTGGGCCTGATCATTGGACTGTCCAACATACTCCTTGCGGTGGTGGCCTACTCAGTCATCAACTCCATGAAAAGAGCTCCAGTACAGGAACCGGAAGAAAACAAAGAATGAAGCGTTTGATCAGCCTTTTATCGGTCGTCTTGGTTCCATCCATGGTTTTAGCCGCCGGAGGCGGTTTCACCTGGTCCCATTCCCTTCTCGGATGGCTCGAACAACCTCTGGTGGATTTGGGCATCGATCCTCTTCCGATTTTGGACATGTTGATCATTTCCGTATTGCTGATTCTGTTTGCCTACATTGCAGGAAAGCCCTTCCGGGGGACAGCCATGCGGGAACCCAGCGGAAAAGCCGATCTCGCGCATTTTGCGGAAGTCGTGGTCGGCGGTATTCTGAATTTTCTGGATGGCATCATCCGTCACGGAACCGGAGCACGCCCCATTCTCCCGCTGCTTGGAACCTACGGGATGTTCATCCTCTGTCTTAACCTTTCAGGACTGGTGCCGGGATTCAATCCTCCAACGGACCAGTTCAACGTGACCATCGCATTTGCCCTGATCATTTTTCTCGGAACCCACTTTCTCGGAATCCGTCAGCACGGGGGGAGTTACATCAAACAATTTCTCGGCCCAATGCCCCTGCTTGCCCCGTTGATGTTTCCAATCGAGTTGATCAGTCATCTGGTGAGACCGCTGTCTCTTTCCATCCGGCTGTTCGGGAACATGACTGGAGACCATAAAGTGGTTTTGATTTTTTCCGCGATCCTCGCGGTAGGTCTGCCCATCCCTTTCATGGGATTGGGAATTCTGGTGTCAGTACTACAGGCTTTTGTGTTTGTACTGCTGTCATCAATTTATTTTGAAATGGCGATGAGTGAGGCTCACTGATCGTTTGTAATCCGTCCAATCAACAAAGGAAGACTATGAAGAAATTTATGCTGATCCTGGTAATGATGGCAGCAGCAGCCCCGCTTTATGCGGCCCAGGGAGACTTGGCCACTTTCGGCATCGCACTTGGCGCCGGCCTTGCCATTTCCCTGGCAGCACTGGGCGGAGGCATCGGTCAGGGTATTGCCATGCGCGGCGCCCTCGAAGGCATTGCCCGCAACCCCAATGCCTCAGACAAGATCTTCACCCCGATGATCATCGGCCTCGCACTGATCGAGTCCCTCGTCATCTACGGACTGGTGATCGCTTTCATTCTTCAGGGAAAAATCTGATTCCCCCTGCGGTCTCTGCGGAGACCGCACCCCCCTTCCAGTTCCATAGCCAAAATTTTACAGATTTTTCATTTTTCATGAGTCTGCTTCAAGATCAGGAACTCTGGTCCCAGATGAAGCAGATGATGCTTTCCCTCAAACCGACGCGTCCATCTCTGAGAAGCGGGATTCATGAATTCCAGCACCGTGGGAGGAGCCTGGAGTTCGCCGAATACCGTGAATACCGAACCGGGGAGGATCTTCGTGATCTGGACTGGAAGGTTTACGCGAGGTCCGACCGGTATTATCTGAGACAAAGGGACAGCCACACCCCGGCCAGGGTGAGGATCCTCCTCGACGATTCTTCATCGATGCGGATGCAGTCTGAAGGAGCACGGATGTCGAAACTCCGACAAGCCCTGCTGATGGTCTTTGGCCTCAGTTTCATTCTTCAGCGCCAGGGGGATCCCTTCAGTTTTCATGCGTTATCGATGAATAAACCGTCTGCAGAAGCACGAAGTTCCAAGCGGGCCCTGAGAAATCTGATGCTGGTCCTGGAAACCCTGGAAAAACAAGAAAGCCTTCCGGAAGACATGGAACAACATTGGCCGGTTTTAAAAAACCGGAGTATGGACCACCTTTTCTGCATCTCCGATTTCATGCTTCCGAAAGAAAAGCTGGAAGGCTGGCTCGATGGATTTCTGACCATGGCTCCTGAAATCCACTGCCTGCAGATCCTCGATCCTCTTGAATCAGGTGAAGGTCCCCAGCCCTCGATGGTACTCGATCTGGAACAACCCGGCCAAAAGCGCAGGGTTTCCGCGGATGAGTGGGAGCATTACCTGGAAAATATGAAAGAGCATCAGCAATGGCTGGGCAAAGCCTGCAGACAGCGGAACATCCGTTTGAGAAGCATTCAAACCGACCAGCCCGCCGCGGCGTCGATCCGGGTGCTGATGAGGGAGAACGAAGGAAAGAGAAGAACTGCCGCCTGAATCAGACTTGTGAAGCGGGCTCCTTGGTTTTGGAAGCTCCTGAAAGATCACTGACGGAGCTGTCTTTTACGGTTTTGGAGGACGAATCAGCAACCGTTTCTGCCGGTTTCGCTGTGTCTGCGGTTTTTTCAGACTCAGTTTTTTTCTTTTCCTGTTCGTCCATCACGTCGGCCACGGCCTCGAGTTGCTCTCCACTGGAGATACGATTCATCGAAAGAGGATCCAACCCGCTTTTGACTCCGTCAAAATCCTTCTTCAGATCGGTGGCGGCCTCTCTTACATCCTTAAGGTCGATTTCCCGTTCAATCTGATCCATTTCATCCTGAACGGTGGTCCTCACCTCATTCGTCGCACGCTTTAACTGCACCAGCCCCCGTCCAACCGAACGCAGCACTCCAGGCAGGTTTTTGGGACCGATGAAAACCAGCGCCACAATGGCGATGACGATCATTTCAGGCAGGCCGATTCCGAACATTGATCAGTGTTTTTGAATTAGGTTTGTCTACGAGCCCTGAACTTGGCAGGATAATGTTTTCATTTTCAAGCAAGCATCAACCATGTCGAATGACTGCCTCGCCGTTCTGGATTTTGGAAGCCAATACGCTCACCTGATTGCGAAAAGACTTCGTCGACAGGGATTCTACACGGAAATCCACACTCCTGCCAGTCCTGCGTCAAAACTTGCCCATGCCCGGGGACTGATTCTCTCCGGAGGACCGGCTTCGGTTTACGAGGAACAGACCCCGGATTTCAACTCAAAACTGCTGGAACTCGAGCTTCCGATCCTTGGTTTGTGTTATGGTCATCAACTGACGGCACTCCATTTTGGAGGTTCGATTGAAAACACCGGCAGCGGAGAATTCGGTAAGGCGCATCTGCAGCAGACGCACCCATCGGCCCTTTTGAAAGGGATTGATTTTCCAACCCAGGTCTGGATGAGCCACCAGGACAGCGTCACTGATCTGCCTCAGGATTTCGAGATCATCGCACAGACCGACGGCTGCCCTTCCGCGGCACTTCAACACCGACAGAAACCGATTTACACCCTCCAATTTCATCCAGAGGTCAAGGACACCCTCTGCGGTTCAGAAATCCTTGCAAATTTTGCGGAGATTTGTGGGATGCCCAAGAATTGGAGCATGCAGAATTTCATCAGCCTGGCCAAAGAACAGATTCGGCAGGAAGTGGCTTCACGGAAGGTCCTGATGTTTCTCAGCGGCGGGGTCGATTCTTCCGTCGCCTTCGCCCTGCTCAATGAAGCCCTGGGTACTGATCGGGTGCTTGGACTCTACATGGACAACGGGTTCATGCGCCAAGGAGAATCGGAGCAGATCATGCAGCGTTACCGGGATCTGGGTTATACGAACGTCGAAGCCCGGGATTTCAGCAAAGAATTCCTTGAGGCCCTGGTAGGACTCACCGATCCCCAACAGAAAAGGCATCAGGTGGGCGCTGTATTCATCCGGATGCGCGAACGGTTTCTCAAAGAACTTCAACTGAATCCGGAAGAGTGGATGCTCGGGCAGGGGACGCTTTATCCGGACATCATCGAATCCGGGGGAAGCGAACACGCGAATGTCATCAAATCCCATCACAACAGGGTGAATGAGGTGATGGAACTGCTCGAAGCCGGTCAACTGGTCGAACCGCTCAAAGATCTCTACAAGGATGAGGTACGGGAACTCGGAAGCCTGCTTGGTCTCCCGGATTCGATCGTCTGGCGCCATCCTTTCCCGGGTCCTGGACTGTCTGTGAATGTTCTCTGTTCGGAAGGCAGGAATGACCAGGGAACCGACAGCAGGTTGGAACAACGGGTCCTCGAGGCCCTTCCGGAAAATAGCTGCAGCGCCTCGGTCCTTCCGGTTCGGTCGGTGGGCGTCCAGGGAGATCAGCGGACTTATACCCCACCCGCCGTGCTTTGGGAAACCCCCGAAGACTGGAATTGGCTCGAGGAACAGTCGATCCGCATCACCAACTCCGTCCGTGAAATCAACCGTGTGGTGCTCCTCCTCAGCCCTGCAGCACTAACCCCCTTGAAGATCCGGGAAGCCTACTGCACCCGGGAAAGACTTGACCTGCTCCGCCAGGCGGATGCCATCGCTACCAAAACCCTGATGGAACATGATCTGATGCGGGACATTTTCCAACTGCTGGTGATCCTGCTGCCGATTTCAGAAGACGGAAAGGGGGACAGCATCGTCCTCAGACCGGTCTGTTCCGAAGATGTGATGACCGCGCAATTCGCCCGGCTGGATTGGGATCTCCTGAACTCCTTGAAACAATCCCTATCCAACCTCCCCGGAATCGATGCTGTGTTCTATGACATCACCCATAAACCCCCGGCAACGTTTGGGTGGGAATGATAACAACAACTTCATCCTCATCCGGTCACTGTCTCTGCAGGAATGTCCGCTATCGGTTTGAGGGTCCACGGACCTGGGCATGTTTTTGCCATTGTGAGGATTGCCGGCGAAATTGTGCGGCGCCCATCGTGGCTTACATCGGAGTCCCTTTAGACGGCTTCCGCTGGCAGGTTGGTGAGCAGGAAGGTACTGAGCCCGCATTTTACTCCTCCAGCCAGGGAGTCAAGCGCTTCTTCTGCAACCAATGCGGAACGCCCATGGCATTCCAGGCAGAACATTATCCGGGCGAAATTCATCTTTATGCCGCTACCCTCGAAAATCCTCAAGATTTCGAGCCCACCTTTCATGTGCATTATCGGGAAAAGCTCTCATGGCTTCATTTGGACGATTCACTTCATCGTTATCCTGGGAGTGCTCCTGCTGATCCGGACCAACGCATCTAGCTGCCAATCTCCATCTGTGCTAGGTTTTCAGTTCCATTAAATGAAAAACACGCTTATGGAACTTGGCCCCCGGGTAGCGGGTTTCAAACCGCCGCCGCACCCTAAAGGAATTTCTTTGGACGGAAAGCTGGTACAGCTTGTTCCGATGGAGGCAGAAGAGCATGCCGAAGCTCTTTTTGAAGCCAACCAACTGGATACAGAAGGAACAAACTGGGCATACCTGCCCTATGGTCCTTTTGCCGATTTAAAAAGCTACCATTCCTGGGTGAGAGAAAATCAAGGCCTGGAGGATCCGGTCTTTTTGGCCATTGTGGAAAAGGAATACGGACGCCTCTTGGGATAGCCAGTTATCTGCGGATTCATCCTGCCGAGGGCTCCATCGAGGTCGGTCACATTCATTTTTCACCCCTCCTGCAACGCACCACATCCGCAACGGAGTCGATGTTCCTGATGATGCAATGGGCCTTTGAGGCAGGTTATCGCCGTTACGAATGGAAATGCAACGCCCTCAACCAGGCTTCGCGGAGGGCCGCCCAGCGGCTTGGGTTTTCTTTTGAAGGAATCTTCAGGCAAATGATGATCGTCAAGGGACGCAACCGTGATACCGCATGGTTTGCTGCCATTGACCGCGAATGGCCTGCTCTGAAAACGGCGTTTGAGCGCTACCTGGATGAGAAGAATTTTGACGAAGAAGGGCGGCCGGTGACTTCTCTAAGTTCCCTCACCGCGCCATTGCTGCACAAAAAAGATGTCTAACTGAAGACGATGAACAACCACCATTTCTGGTCAGCATTCAAGTTGAAATCTTTTTATTTCGAAGTTAGCCCGACCCTCATAGGTTAGAACGGCTGTTACTTCAGACACCAAAAGCTTGACGGTTGAAAGGGATAAGGACTCAGCATGATCTGCATCAAAGTGGAGATTCCAGAGGAAATCTGTGAGGTCGATGACGAGTTGAAGGCGATTTACCATAGCAGAGATACGGTGTGTATCTGGATTTTTAAAACGAGGACGGAACGTAACCGGTTCATGGATGAAACGATTGGAATGATGAAAGAAGAAAGAGAGAATCATTATGAAACATTTTTCCGGAACCCTTCAAAAAATTGAATCAAACGACTGAAGATTGCGATCTGGACTCTTCTACGGAAAATCCCTTATCCTTTCACTGAATCTTGAAAACGAATGCTATGGTTGAAGAAAAAGGAGTCTACATTTACGCCAACCTGCTGGACCTGAACGAGGACGGCAAGATCGACATGATCTCCTTCCTCGATCCCCAGGGACGTGGGATTGCGGTGGCCGTGGACCGGGCCAGTGATGGAGACATGGATCACATCCATGTCTTTCAGGATGTCACCGGGGACGGGAAACTCGATATGGACGACACGCGTCTGATCGAAAGAGAAGCCTTAAAGCTCTTTCGGCAGGAAGGGCTGGAAGAAGGACAGCTGAAGCTTTTTGTGGAAGACGGGGCCTACGGCTGAGTCTCTCAGCGATGATCGTTGCCTGGGAAGATGTAGGGATTAGACTGAAAATTTTCCGGCGGGTGCTGATGCCTCCGGCTGGGGATCAGGCTGATGTCACATCCTGCAGGCCTGGGAACCCGGTTTTGGATGGCGCAGCGGTCACCCTGGTTGTGGATCCTTTCCAGACGGTAGGAACTTTCCCGTAAACTGACCTGCAATTCGACATTCTGTCTTTTCAGTTGTTCCTGTTCACACGCAGCCACTTCAAGATAGTCGCTGAACCGCATGCATTCGGGTGATTGTGGAATTTTTTCATAAACCAATACTTTCTGCTCGTAAGCACAACTCCCGAGCATCAGAAGCGGGAGGCAGATCAGCAGGAATGTTTTTAAACGGATCATCTGGTTTGATCTAAGCTTTCAACGCAGGAAAAACCGAAGCGACTCATAAGATTTTCTGTTTATCGTGAAATCCGACTTCATCAATCCTGACAGCATCGATGTCATCCTCAACAACATGCGGCGCAAACCCGAGGAGTGGTGGATGGATCGCTACCATGCCAAACACCGAAGCGGAGTGAGCATCTGGATCGGCAACGGCATCACCAACTACCATGTCCAGGAGCCCCATTACCAGGCCATCAGCTGGAGCAACCGGCTCAAATTACGAAAGGCGCTGAAGAAGCTGGAAGAAGAAATGCCCAGCCTCTGAATCCTGCTTAAGCATAACATTCCTCTCTCTTAAAATTTCGCAGCACCTCATTCGGGAAGGTCCGCCGCACAACGGAAACCCACGTTAAAACGGGTGCTCTGGGGCAGGTTGTCCCGACGCAGGGCAGGTCTCAAATAGTCCGCAGGATCGTTCCAGGCACCGCCACGAAGCACCCGATAGGCGCCGGTTTTCGGTCCCTGCGGATTGTCTTTGTTGCGCAGCTGATAAAAGCCGAAACGGTCAAAGACCCATTCCCATGCATTCCCCAGCGTGTCGTATACCCCATAGGAATTCGGGGTTTTTTCCGCGGCAATGTGCATCAAGCCTCCCGAATTTTTCCTGAACCATCCGTAATCCGGGAGAAACTCTGCCCCGCCTTCGAAGGGATAGGCTCCTTCGGTCTGGTCCCGTGCGACCTTTTCCCATTCCGCTTCCGACGGTAGGCGCTTACCCAGGGCATTGCAGTAATACCGCGCGGCATACCAGGAAACGTAGACCACCGGGTTCAGTTCTTCCCCCATCGGGGGCATCAGGTCGTCCATCCAGTTCTTCAGGTAATTCCCGTCGTGAAATTTTCTCGGGAAAGTACTCTTGCGCAAAAAAGGATCCCTGCCCAGGTAGAGCAGGTATTGGTAGTTGGTCACCTCACAGCGGTCGATCCAGAAACCGTCCACATGGACTTCCCGTTTTGGAATCTCGTTGTCCGGTCCTTCTTCGCTGCCCATGGTGAATGGACCGCCTTCGATGTAGACCATCCCCTGCTTGATGTTGTAGGTCTTCCCCTTCTGCACAAAATCGCACTGGGTTTCCAGGTCCATCGCCTGAACCGGAGGAAGCGTTTGTTCTTCCGGAAAAAGCTTCTTGTCCAGATTGACCAGCAGCATGCGGTAGGTTTCGAGGGTTTCTTCCTGGAATCCGGTGACCCGTTCCAGCATTCCGCGTTCATCCCTGCCGCAGCGGAAATGGTCATCGAGGCAGTTGAGTTTCTGCCGGATCCAGATCCGCACCGCGTCGCGTGCCTTCTGTTTTTCGATCTCACGCAGCAGTTCCGGTTCATAGTTCAGGTAGAGGGGTTCAAAGACCTTGCTGATCGCCACCTGAGCACGCGCCAGGTCGATCAGTTCATCATACCTTGAGCAGAACACCTGCTGGTCTTCAGGGACCTCCTTACCGAAATTCCTGCGGTCGGAACAGGCTTTGGTTTCTTCCGCCTTGTTGATCCCCAGCTTTTTCTGGAAAACCCTTACCCTCAGGTCATAAATCGCGTGGATCAGCGGATAACGCTCCCCCTTGTTGACGTAGCCGATGAAATCCTTGATCACCGGCGGGTAGAATTCCTCCACCAGTTTGGTGAACAGTTTTTCACTCGCCCAAACCAGGGTCACGGTCAGAAGCAACAAGAGGAGACTGACGTTTAGTATTTTTTTGATCTTCAAATTAAAGCTCGGTTCAACAAAATACCTGAAGTGATGGATGATGAGTGGAAACCAATTTCTCTATTCCGTGGGAAGAGTCAGCTTGAAACGGACTTGAGTATTTTGACCCAAACATAGCACCATTCATAAGTTTTTATTTGGAAAGCAATCGATATTCCAACGGCTTCCTAAGACCTGTTGATTCTCTAGCTTCCTTTTCACAACGCGGTAGATGTTTTCCTTTGCAACAAGCAATTCCGGCTGGCTCCGGCGGTATCTTCTTGATTCCCTGCAGCATCTGCATGCTCAAACACAGCCTTCGGGAGTCGCAGAACCTTCCGGGCTTGAGGAATTGCACGGGCTTCTGCATCGGACCGCCAAACAAAACGGGTTGCTGATGGGATGCCCGGTTTTAGAGGAATCCCGATACCGTCAGTTGGAAACATTCCGTTTTCCGGAAAAAAGCGGAGACGCGCTGATGGTCTACCTGGACACGCTGATCGAGGTCGGTCTTTCCTTTTTGAATCCTTCATCACCCTCCCGGGGAAGGCCTTCCCACAAAATCGATCCAGCGGAAATCCAGAAGAAAGAACGCGATCTATTCCGACTGATACGGCTTTTCATCCGTTACCATCTGCCCCGGAGCCATTACCGGTTTCATGAAACAGTCCCCTTCCAGGAACTTCTGGAAGAAGACGAGACCCTGGCCCGGGCCCTGGTCCAGTTGGAGGAAGCACTGGTGGAAAAAATCACCCTCAAGGGCTATTCCTCGGAAGGCAGCCGCCTCAACCTTTTTGCCTTTCTCCAGCTCTATTGTTGCCTGAAATGGACCCGGGAAATGCTCTCGGATCAGGTCCCGAGTCTGGAAACCATGATCCAGAACGAATACCGGCTGCGGGAAGAGTTGATCCTCTCCTTTGCCGCCCTGATCTGGGCTGACGGGCAGGTGACTGAGGTCGAGGACCAGGTGTTCAGCCAGTACATCGAGTTGACCGGACTTCCGGAGTCATTCCAGGAAGAACTCCGAAAACGGGTCAAGACTCCGGTGGGGATCGAAGAACTTTCCCTTTCGGTTCCCTCTCCGTTGCTCAAGCATTTCCTCCTTGAGCAGATGATCCTGCTTTCCCTGATCAACAATCAGGAAGCGTGGCAGGAGATCGAGCTGATCGAAAAGATAGGATTGCAGTTCGGCATCGGAAAAGAAGAGATGGACGGACTCTTTCTCGGAACCGCCGATTTTTTCGACCGCCATGCCCACCGCTTTTCTTTCCTGCAGGACAATCCTTCGACCCGGGAATTCCAGGATTACATGAACGACAAGGTGATGTCCCAGGTCAAGTTGAACGCCGACCGCATCCTCCGGGAGGTTCAAGAAACCAAGGAGTTATACGACCTGATGCTTCAAGCCACGGAACGACCGCTCAGCGAAGAGGAACGCATCAAGTTCCGGGAACAGTTGACCGACATCGCCAAGAGCATCCCGGCCCTGGCCATCTTTGCCCTCCCGGGAGGAGGAATCCTCCTGCCAATCCTGATCAAGGTCCTGCCCTTCAATATCCTCCCCAGTGCTTTTTCGGATGACCCTCCGGAAGCATGATGAATGAAACCCGGGTTCCCTTGAACAAACAACCTCCCCGATTCTGGTTTATCTGCTACAACCTGATTTTACAGTTGTTTTTCGGGCTGATCCGGATCCGTTCCAGAAATGATCCAGACCTTCAGGAAGCCCTCGAGGGCCGCCGGAATCTCTGGGAAAGGCTGGAAGCGTCCCTGAAATCACGGAATCCGGGAAAACCCCTGGTCTGGTTTCATGTTGCCAGTGCGGGGGAATGGCTCCAGGCCCAGCCGGTGATCCGGCGCCTGTCTGAAAAGGAAGTGCAATGCGTGCTGACCTACACCTCAATCAACGCCAGACGATGGTTCGGGAAACGGAAGGAAACCCCTCCAGGAGTTCTGGTCCATGAGTTCATTCCCCTGGACACCCCAGGCAACGCGAAAAGGCTGCTGGACCTGATGGCTCCTGACAAAATCGTCTGGGTCAGTTACGACCTCTGGCCGAATCATGTCTGGGAAGCGGCACACCGTGGAATCCCGCAGCTGCTCATCTCAGGGATCGTCCACCAGACCTCGGCGCGCAGCACGAATTTCATCGTCCAAAAATTCTACCGGACCCTCTACAACCGGCTTGAGCAGATCATGCTCGTCTCGGATGCGGATTTGGAACGGGTCCGACAGGTGGTTCCGGAACATCCGGGGCTCTCAGTGATGGGAGACACCCGTTTCGACAGCGTGATCGAACGCCGGGAGCAACTCGATCCTCCGCAATGGCCCGAGGGATTCGGCTGTGGGACCCTGTTCGTCGCAGGCAGCACCTGGCCCAGGGATGAGGAATGCATCTACCCGGTTTTACGAAAGGCTCTTGAGCAATCTCCGGAATTGCAGCTGGTGCTCGTCCCCCATGAACCCACCGAAGAACACCTCCTCCATGCCGAAACCTTTTTCCGGGGCATCCCCATGGTCCGCTGGAAAAACCGGGACCAAGCCCCGCCGGGACTGCGGATCGTGCTCATCGACACCATCGGCCTGCTCGCAGGGCTCTACCGTGGAGCCGACATCGCTTACGTCGGTGCGGGATTCACCACCGGCGTTCATAACACCATGGAACCGGCCTCGATGGGCCTGCCTGTCTTCTTCGGCCCACGTTACGACAAT
>ENA-OSEY01000521-OSEY01000521.1-marine-metagenome-genome-assembly--contig:-NODE-521-length-28210-cov-5.517257_pt1 | contig 28210 bp, 26 predicted proteins | sample MGYA00248465_ERZ534230 | MGnify/ENA primary metagenome ERZ534230 (study PRJEB26409, sample SAMN06344110) | marine metagenome | isolation source: Sea water from surface | place: Atlantic Ocean:Southern...
TAAACAATTAATAATTAACTTTTAAGCCCCTTTACAAAAATTTAAAAAAAAAATATATTTTTTTGTTTGACTAAAAACAAAATACTCAAGACTTTTTTTTTTATGATATTAACACACCATACATATGCACATATATTTAATTAAATTCTAATTATTAGATAATAAATATTGTTAATTGTGTTAATATGATTAAGACATTGATTATTTTATATTTGCCGTGAAGTGAATCTACATGGCAAAAGCGAAAAAAGAAAACAAAGAAATAAAAAGAAAGGTTTTAAAATTTTATAAAAAAAATCCAAATAAAACTTTTAATTGTAAGCAAATTGCATCTTCTTTAGGCTTTAAAAAGGATAAAGAAAGGAACAAGATTATAGGAGTCCTATCAAACCTAAGTAAACAAAAAATCTTATTTGAAGAAAGACGAGGCAAATATGTATTCAGAAAAAAAGGAGAAACAACATACACGAGTAGATTAAGTTTACTACCATCTGGAAAAGGGAAAGTTTACTTGACAGAAATTAAAGAAGAATTACTTATACCAAATGTAAAATTAAACAGAGCACTGGATGGTGATTTAATTAATATAAGTATAACTGAGAAAAGTAAAAAAGCGCGAGTAATAAAGGTGCTCGAAAGAAACAAAAAAGAATACGTAGGAGAGTTAGTCTTAAAATCTGATTATGGTTTTGTTTTAACTAAACGAGGAGTAATGTATACCGATATTTTTATAGAGCCAGGCGAAATTAAAAACTATAAAAATGGAGAAAAAGTTGTTGTTATTGTTAAAGAATGGATAGTAGGAAGAGAAGCCCCAAACGGAAAAATAATAAAAAGCATAGGGTTGCCTGGCGAAACCGATACAGAAATACATGCAATTTTGCATGAATACGGTCTTCCCTATTTATTTCCAAAGGGTGTAGATGATGAAGCACAGCAATTAAAAAAAGAGATTGATAAAAAAGAACTTAAAAGAAGAAGAGACTTCAGAAAGGTAACAACAATAACAATTGATCCGGTCAACGCCAAAGACTTTGATGATGCGTTGTCATTAAAAATTATAGAAGAAGATTTGTTCGAAATAGGGATTCATATAGCTGACGTTAGTCACTATCTTAAAGAGAGCAGTCTTATGGAAAAAGAAGCCTACGAAAGAGGAACATCAGTTTATTTAGTAGACAGAGTTGTGCCAATGTTGCCGGAGAAATTATCAAATGAATTATGCTCTTTAATAGAAAAAGAAGAAAAATATACTTTTTCAGCAGTTTTCCAGATGAATAATAAAAGCGAAGTCTTAAATGAATGGTATGGCAAAACAGTAATTAAATCCGACAAAAGATTTTCTTACGAAGAGGTAAATCATATATTACAAAAACAAACAAAAACAATTGAAAAAGAGATTTCTCTTAAGAAAGAAAATTATATGATTTCTGAAGATCTATATGAAGCAATAATAATTTTTAATAATCTAGCAAAAATGCTTCGCAAAGAAAGAATAAAAGAGGGAGCAATATCTTTTGAAAGAAAAGAAGTAAATTTCAATCTGAACAATAAAAACGAACCTGTAAGTGTCTTTTACAAGGAGTATGGCGACGCAAATAAACTAATAGAGGAGTTTATGCTTTTAGCAAATAAGAAGGTTGCGTCGTATGTAACAAGGCAAAAAAAGAAACCATTCGTTTTTAGGGTTCATGACAGTCCCGATGAGGAAAAATTATATAATTTACAAAAGACGACTTCTTCTTTTGGATATGATTTTAACCCTAAAAGAAAAAATATTAACAGAGAATTAAATAAGCTATTAGATCAATGTAAAGGCAAAAAGGAACAAAACCTTATAGACACTTTAGCATTAAGAAGCATGTCAAAAGCTGAATACAAAACAAAAAATATAGGACATTACGGCCTCGGATTCGATTATTATACTCATTTTACTTCTCCAATACGAAGGTATCCTGACGTTCTCGTTCACAGGTTATTAAATTCATATTTAGAAGATAAGCAAAACACAAAGCAAAGCATTTTAGAAGAAGCCTGTAAACACTCATCTATTAGAGAACAATTAGCCACAAAAGCAGAAAGAGATTCTATCAAGCATATGCAAATTGTCTTTATGCAAAATAAAATAGGAAAAGAATTTGATGGAGTTATTTCAGGAGTTACAGAAAGAGGAATCTATGTCGAAATAATAGAAAATAAATGCGAGGGCATGATTCGATTAAAAGACATGAAAGGTGATTTTTATATCTACAATATTGATAACCACTCAATTTTTGGAAGAAACACTAAGCAAATCTATCAGCTTGGAGATATGCTGAGAATAAAGGTACACAAGGCAAACGTTGAGAAGAGGTTCTTGGATTTTTTACTAGTAGAATGATACATGAAAAAGAAACAACTATTATTTTATATTTCACTTATTGGATTAATAACGGCGGGGTTTTGTCAGGACAATAGTAGGAGAGTATTAACGACAGGATCTTTTACGGGAATTAAAACATATTCAAATATTGAAGTAAATTTAATTTCATCAGACGTTAACAAAATCATAGCTACTGGACCAAATTCAGATCTTATTGTTGTTTCAATTAAAGAGGGGAATCTAAAAATTAGAACATCTAGGGGAGATATTTTTAACCAAGAAGCAACTAAAATAGATCTTTATTTTAATAGTACTTTAAACAATATTTCAGCCTATCAGGGGAGTAAAATAAAATCTTTTTTAAGATTAGATCAAACGAAACTTATTTTGTTTGCCTCAACAAATTCGAAAATCGATCTCTACGTAAATCTGCAACGGCTAGACACACAAGTAGGCTTGGGTGGAAAAATATACCTTTCGGGCGAAGTTGTTAACCATGAACTTTACTTTCATTCAGGAGGAATATGTGAGGCCGAAAGCCTTAAAACCGAACAATCCAAAATAAGGGGCATACTAGGAGGATATGCATATATTAACGCTAAAACCCTTTTAGACGCAAATATTGTAAGCGGAGTTTTACGAGTTTTTGGGAAACCAAACAAGACAATTATAAATAAAAAGCTTGGCGGCAAAATTTATTTAGAATAAAGAAAGAGGCATCGAGCGGATTCGAACCGCTGTACAAGCTTTTGCAGAGCTCTGCCTAGCCACTCGGCCACGATGCCGGACTTTAAAAATAACACAATATTAATCTAATTTCGATTTTTCTCTCTTTTTTTCTCGTCTTATCACAACTTCATCTACATCTCCATTTATGGGAGGATTAAGTTTTGCGATTTTAACAACAGCCTTTTTAACAGAAGGGAATTTGGAAATTATTTTGTTTACAACTCTGTCTGCAACATTTTCCAAAAGGTTAGACCTCATTTTCATTTGTTTTTTTACTATGTCAAGCAAAGCAACGTAGTCAACAGTGTCCTTTAATTCGTCCGATTTGCAAGACATGCTCAAATCTGCGTGTACAATGAGGTTAACTAAATAATTACTACCTATTTTTTTTTCTTCCTCCATGCAACCATGGTATGCGTAAATTTTTATGTTCTTTAAGAATATTTTGTCCATAATACAGTGCAAATATAAAGACTGTTTTCTTGTTTTCTTTCAACAAAAGCATTCATTATCTTTACAAAAAAATCTATGGCTAGAGCTTTACACTTCATAGAGCATATTATTGAAGATGACCTTAGGGCAGACTACTCAAAAAATCAATTAAAATTTAGGTTTCCTCCAGAGCCAAATGGATTTTTACATATAGGACACGTTAAGGCAATATGTTTAAATTTTAACTTAGGGAAAAAATATAAAGCCCCTGTTAACCTAAGGTTCGATGACACCAATCCAGCTAAAGAAGAACAGAAGTACGTAGACGAAATTAAAGAAAACATATTATGGTTGGGGTATAAATGGGATAAGGAATGTTATGCGTCAGATTATTTTGAACAGCTTTTTATTTGGGCCAACGACCTTATTTTGAAAGGAAAAGCATACGTTGACTCGCAGCCTTCAGAAACTATAGCTGTGCAAAAAGGAACACCAACACAACCCGGTGTAAACAGCCCTTTCAGAAATAGAACTATAAAAGAAAATCAAGATTTATTTTCAAAAATGAAATTGGGAGAATTTAAGGAAGGAGAGCACGTTTTAAGGGCAAAAATTGACATGTCTTCTTCCAATATGCTTATGAGAGATCCAATTATGTATAGGATTCTATTTAAGAAGCATCATAGAACAGGTAAGGATTGGTGCATTTATCCAATGTATGATTGGACACACGGGCAATCAGACTACATTGAACAAATTTCACATTCGCTATGTTCCTTAGAATTTAAACCACATAGAGATCTTTATGACTGGTTTTTAGATGCATTAGGTAAAAAAAAACCATTACGCCCTAAACAAAGAGAATTTGCCAGGATGAATTTATCTTTTACTGTTACAAGTAAAAGAAAGTTGTTTGAACTTATAGAGGAAGGATATGTAAAAGGATGGGACGACCCTAGAATGCCAACTATATCAGGATTAAGAAGGAGGGGATATACACCAACCGCATTAAAAAACTTTGCCGAAACAGCAGGAGTAGCAAAACGGGAGAATGTAATTGATTTATCGTTATTAGAACATTCGATAAGAGAAGATCTAAATGAAACATCCCCAAGGGTAATGGCGGTTTTAGACCCACTTAAATTAACTATAGTTAACTATCCGGAAGATAAAACTGAGACATTAGAGGGTGAGATAAACCCTCATAATCCCAATGATGGAAAAAGACAGCTCCCTTTTTCAAAACGACTTTACATCGAAAAAGAAGATTTTAAAGAAGATGCAACCAGAAAGTTTTTTCGTCTTTCCTTAGGCAAAGAGGTTCGTTTAAAAAACGCATACATTATAAAAGCGGAATCTATTGTCAAAGATACTGAAGGAAATATAAAAGAGGTTCTATGTACATATGATCCTGAGAGTAAAAGTGGTTCAGGAAGCGATGCAAGTAAAAGGAAAGTAAAAGGGACCTTGCATTGGGTAACCCAGAGAGACTCAATAAAAGCAGAGGTGAGAATTTACGACCGTTTATTCAACATATCTGCTCCTGATAAAGAAAAGGAAAACTTTAAATCTTTTTTAAATGAAAGCTCATTAAAAGTTATAGATGCAATGGTGGAGCCTAGTTTAATCTCATCAAAACCAGGTGACAGGTTTCAATTTCAGCGTCTAGGATATTTTGTGGTCGATAAAGAAAGCAGTACAAATAGTCTTGTTTTTAACAAAACAGTTGGATTAAGAGATACATGGTCTAAGACTAAATAATAAATTAATCTTTGTCCTCTGATTTTTTCGTATTCAAGCCTTGCTTTTTCATTGCCTCTCCTATTTGATTACTTGCAGTAAAAGAAGCCACCATGTCATTTAACATTTCACTTCCAGCTTGAGGAGAGTTTGGCAGCAGTATCAAATTTGTATTGGTCTCTCCTCCAATTGATTGAAGTGTATCATAATGTTGGGTAACCACGATTAGCGCTGAAGCTTCTTGAGAATTTATACCTACTTTATTTAGAACGTCAACAGACTCCTCTAGGCCTCGCGCAATTTCTCTCCTTTGATCTGCTATTCCCTGACCTTGAAGACGTTTACTTTCAGCTTCTGCCTTTGCTTTTTCAACAATAAGAATACGTTCTGCGTCTCCTTCATATTGTGCAGCAACTTTTTTGCGTTCAGCCGCATTTATTCTATTCATAGCAGCTTTTACTTCAGTATCTGGATCAATGTCTGTAACAAGGGCTTTGATAATATCGTATCCATAATTAATCATAGCATCATTCAATTCCCCTTTAACGGCATTAGCAATTTCATCTTTTTTTTCGAAAACATCATCTAGTTTCATTTTTGGCACAACGGCTCTAACTACGTCAAAAACGTATGAGGTTATTTGATCTTGTGGATAGTCGAGTTTGTAAAACGCATCATAGACTTTTTCTTTAACAACTTTATACTGAACAGAGACCTTAAGTTTGACGAAAACATCATCTTTTGTTTTCGTTTCTACAATAACATCCAATTGTAAAATCCTTAAACTTAGACGTCCAGCAATTTTATCAATTAACGGAATTCTGTAGTGTAACCCTGACTGTCTAATTGATGTAAATCTACCAAAGCGTTCAATTATACCAGCTGTTTGTTGTTTTACTACAAATACACCAGAAAAGATGAGCAGCAACAAAAAAAGAATGAATAAATAGGTAATTAAACTCATCGGTAAAAATTTATTTTAAACAAAAAGTTTTAAACTTTTGCACTCTTTTTAAAGATACATCTTTTCCTATAAGAGCACAAATTTGAAATAAATCAGGCCCAGTCAATTGACCAATAATAGCGAGTCTAAGAGTTTGCATGATTAAACCAAAAGGAATCTTTTCGTTCTTTCCCCACTCAAATAAAGATTGTTTAATGTCTGCTATTTTAATATCAGAATTCAACAGCTTGATAACCTGATCCAGAATTTTTACCAGGCCCTTATCTATTAATTTTAATACACTTTTTTTATCATAATCTTGCGGATCTTCTAAAAATCTGATTTCATTCTTAAGATCATTTAGAGTCTTGAGACGATTTTTAACCAGATTCAATATATTAATACGCTTCTTTTCATCTACTTTTTCTAATATTTCCTTTACAATTTTTTGTTCCATTAAGGTTTTCACATCAGATTTTGATATATGTTGTTGATTTATCCAACAAGCCTTTTCATAATCGAATCTTGCTCCTCCTTTTTGAACCCTTTTTATGCTGAAGTATTTTGTTAGATCTGATAAATTAAATATTTCATTTTCTGTTCCACTATTCCATCCTAATAAAGCAAGATAATTTACCATTCCACCTGACAAGAACCCTTTTTCTTTAAAACCAAGATTTAATTCTTTAAATTTAATTGGAAAAACGGGGTACCCATCTTTTAAACCATCTCTTTTTGATAGTTTTCCCTTCCCATTGGGCTTTAAAATTAATGGTAAGTGCATGAACCGAGGTAAATTCCAATTGAAAGCATCGTAAATTAGTTTGTGTATTGGTAACGATGGAAGCCACTCTTCTCCACGTATAACATCTGTTATTTCCATTAGTTTGTCATCAACAACATTAGCAAAATGATAAGTAGGTAACCCGTCGCTTTTCAATAAGATCTTATCATCAAGTAAATCTGTAGACACTGATATATTACCGCGAATTTCATCATTTACGTTAACTTTAGCTCCCCCCCTTACTTTTAATCGAACAACATAATCCCCTTCTAAGGCCTTTTTAGTTTCAGCTAAGTTTAAGGTTAGACTGTTTCTAAATTTTATTCTATTTTGACTCCCATATAAAAATGTTTTTCCATTCTTTTCATCTTCTTGACGATATTTCTTGAGTTGATCTTCACTATCGAAAGCATAATATGCCGCTCCCAAGTTTATAAGTTTATCAATATGCTCTTTATAAATTTTCTTTCTTTCACTCTGGCGATAAGGGCCAAAGTTACCTTTTGTATTTGGACCTTCATCAGGTTTTATACCACACCAATTTAGGGCTTTAACTATATAACTTTCGCTTCCTTCCACGTATCGGTTTTGATCAGTATCTTCAATTCTTAGAATAAAGCTTCCTTTTTTGCTTCTTGCATATAGATAATTAAAAAGAGCTGTCCTTAAACCTCCTATATGAAGTGGACCAGTTGGACTCGGCGCAAAACGAACTCTTATTTTCATTGGAAACAAATATAATAGCTATAAACCTATTCACCTATCTTAGCAAAACAAATACATTATATTTGCAAAAAAAAATTATACGATTTTTAAACATACCAGACAATTTTGACACTAAGAAACTTTCTGATACGTTATTTGAATTCGTACGAATACAAGATTACGATATCAAAAAGCTTCAATATAATTTTGTTTCAAAGGAATCTCTTTTAAAAATGAATAAAAAATATCTTAATCATAAAACACATACCGACATAATTACTTTCGATTATACTTTTGATAACAAATTGGAAGCAGAATTTTTTGTTTCATTCTGGGCGATAAATAAATCCGCAAAAGAATATAGCCAAACTGTTGAAAATGAGACACTTAGGGTAATTATACATGGAGCGCTGCATTGTATGGGTTATAATGATGATAACAAGGTGGAAATTGACAATATGCGTAAAATGGAAGATAAATTCATATCAATGTTTCACGTGAAACATAATCGCTATGTTTGATACTAAGTATGATGTTATAGTTGTAGGAGGAGGGCATGCTGGGTGTGAAGCTGCCGCAGCCTCAGCCAATCTTGGCTCTAAAACTCTTTTGGTTACTATGAATCTCCAAAACTTAGCCCAGATGTCATGTAATCCTGCTATGGGTGGAATTGCTAAAGGGCAAATAGTAAGAGAAATTGATGCTTTAGGGGGGTATAGCGGCATAGTTTCAGATAGATCTGCAATTCAGTATAAAATGTTGAATCAGTCAAAAGGCCCCGCAATGTGGAGCCCAAGAGTCCAATCTGATAGAAGTTTATTTACGTTAGAGTGGAGACAAAAACTTGAAAACACCCCTCTTCTTGACTTTTACCAGGAGATGGTAGTTGATCTAATCGTCAAAAATGATCAAGTTGAAGGAGTGATTACATCTTTGGGAGTTAAAATATTTTCAAAGACAGTAATTTTAACTAACGGAACTTTTTTAAATGGTTTGATACACATAGGGGAAAAGAACTTCAGTGGAGGACGCGTGGGGGAAAATGCGTCGTTTGGCCTCACAAAATGTTTAGAAAATATAGGTTTTATGTCTGGAAGAATGAAAACTGGAACACCTCCTCGTGTTGATGGTAGGTCATTAAATTATTCTTTTATGTTGGAACAAAAAGGTGACACCAACCCGTCAAAATTTTCTTTTTCTGAGGAAACCGTACCATTAAAAAAACAAAAAAGTTGTTATATAACTCATACTAACTTAGAAGTACATGAAACTCTAAAGGAAGGGTTTGACAGATCTCCAATGTTTAATGGGTCTATTAAAAGTACAGGCCCTAGATATTGTCCTTCTATAGAAGATAAAATCAATAGATTTAGTGAAAAGTTACAGCATCAAATTTTTGTAGAGCCAGAGGGTTGGAACACTCATGAGGTTTATGTGAATGGCTTCTCTACCTCGTTACCATATGACATACAATTTAAGGCTTTAAGATCCGTAAGGGGCTTTGAGTCTGTTAAATTTTTAAGGCCAGGATACGCTATAGAGTATGATTATTTTCCACCAACACAACTGTTCCATTCACTCGAAACTAAATTGATTCAAAACCTATTCTTTGCTGGACAAATTAATGGAACTACAGGATATGAAGAAGCCGCTGCCCAAGGGATTATAGCAGGTATAAATGCACATCAAAAAAACAATAATAAAAACCCACTTGTTCTTGGAAGGGAGGAGGCTTATATAGGTGTACTAATTGATGATCTTATTCTTAAAGGCACTGAAGAACCGTATCGCATGTTCACTTCTCGAGCCGAATATAGAACTCTTTTAAGACAAGATAATGCTGATGAAAGGTTAACTCCTATATCTTTTAAGATTGGTTTGGCCTCTAAAAAAAGACTTAAAAAAGTCGAAGAAAAGTTAAATAAACGCAGTGAGCTTGTTAAATTTTTAAAAAATAAAAGTTACACAGTAAAAGAAGCAAATGTTTTATTGACTAATAAAAAGGAAACTCTAATAAAGCAAACAGATAAGTACTCCAAGCTTTTGTCCCGCCCAAATATTTCTAGGGTTGATTTAAACTCTTTTAGTGAACTAAATTCGTTCATTAAGAAATCGAATATAGATGATTCTATATTCGAACAAGCTGAGATAGAAATTAAATATTCTGGATATATAAAGAAAGAGAAAAAAAATGCTGATAAACTAAAACGCTTAGAGAATATTAAGATTCCATCAAGTTTCAACTTTGATAAACTTGCTTCTTTATCATTTGAGGCTAAAGAAAAATTAAATAAGTTGCGGCCAGAAACGCTAGCTCAGGCATCTAGAATTAGTGGAGTTAACCCCAGCGATATTAGTGTTCTTCTAGTATCTATGGGTCGGTAAACGTAAAACTTGTTTCACGTGGAACAGAACGAGTCACATAAATTAAAATTCAGAGCAAAAGATCACTTAGTTTCAGGTGAATATTTTGATATAACATGGAACGAATCCAGGACAATAGCTAAAACTAATATTGAAAATATAAAAAACGTATCATCATATTATGATTCATCAAATTACGACTCATTTAAAAATAAAGCGAAAGGCGGATTAGACATTATTTATTTTCTTATTCAAAAGATAATGTTTAGATATAAACTCTTTTTAATTAGAATTTATTTAAAAGGAAATAGAGTATTAGATTATGGGGCGGGTTCAGGTAAATTCGCCGCATTTCTTTCAAAAAAAAATTTTAATACTTCTGTTGTAGAACCATATAATAAAGAAATTAAAAATCAATCATTATTAAACATAAATGTTTACGAAAAAATTACTGACATCCCTAAATCTGATTGCTATGACGGAATAACTTTATGGCACGTTCTTGAGCACCTACCGAATCCGGAAGATGTATTATCTAAAATTCATAATATTTTAGAAAAAAAAGGGGTTTTAATGATAGCATTACCAAATATTAATAGTTTAGATGCAAGGTACTATAAGTCATATTGGGCAGCATTAGATGTACCCAGACACATATGGCATTATACAATTAAAGGAATAACCTCTTTAGTGGAGTCAAAAGGGTTTAAGCTTGAAAAAAAGCATCCTTTATTTTTTGATGCGTTTTACATTTCATATATATCTGAAACTCATAAAAATTCGCGGTTTGCAATGATTAGAGGATTTTTCTTCGCTTTACTATCAAATTTTAGCGCCTTATTTAATAAAGAGTTTTCTTCTATGATTTTTATTTTTAAGAAGTCTATTTAACATCTAGACTAATCAATTCAGATAATTTAAAAGCGAGATTGATAAAGAGCATTTTCACATTACCATTTCTTAGAATGTTAAAATGAGTTTCCTCAAAAAGAGTGACCAATTCTTTTACATTCATATCGTTAACATAAGGTGCAATTCTTGATAAGTCAAAATTTGTTTTTGATTGAAAAGTTACAATATCATTTAAAGAATGATTCAATAAATATGCATCTCTAAAAAACTGAACCCCAAACTCTAAAAATGCCTTTTGTTCTTCTTTTCCAAATCCACAAAGTGAGGTAGACCAATCCATTAAATCAACAATTAATTTTTTATTTTCTTTTACTTTAAAAGCTTTTCTTAAGCCTTCAATTAACAGACCCTCAAACTCTTTATCTTTATCACTATTAATCAAATTAAGTAAATCATTAAAGTTACCTTGGGCTTTTGCTACTAATACTTCTGGATTATTAGTTTTTTTCTCAATTACATCTGTAAGGGCAGAACTTTCTATAGGCCTCAAATTGACAATTTGGCAACGTGATACTATTGTCGGTAAAATTTCTTCTTGATTTTCGGCAATTAGTAGAAAATAGGTATCCTTGGGCGGCTCCTCTAAAATTTTTAGAAACGCATTTGAAGCCTGGTTAGTCATCTTTTCTGCACCCCACAAAATGCAAACTCTAGCACCTCCATTAAAAGCCTTTAAGGAGATTTTTTTACGAGCGTATTCAATATCCACAATACTAATTAATCCCTGTCGATTGCCAACATTAATGGATTCGAACCACTCACTATAATTGCCATATGGCTTAAGATCAATAAATCTCAACCAATCATGAATGTAGTCATGGCTGTAAACTACTTTCTCATTCTTTTTTTTCACAATCGGGAGGATAAAATGTAAATCAGGATGTTGACATCTTTCACTTAATTTTTTTGGGGCGTTGCTAACATTCTTATCTTCTAATAGAAATAATGAAAATTCTATAACTAAGGGAAGAGAGCCATAACCAGAGGGGCCTATAAATAATTGAGAATGAGGCACTTGACCCGTTTCAATCAGATATTCTAATTTATTTTTTAAATTTTTTTGTCCTATAACCTTCGTCCAGTGCATAAGTAAATATAAAGCAACTAAACATCAAAAACATTACATCTTTTTAAAAATAAATTGATTAAATATGCCTTTGTTGTATTTTTGAGAAAATAAAAAAATGCGGACATTAAAAGACATAAATTTCAAAAATCAACGGGCAATTGTTCGCGTTGATTTTAATGTCCCTTTAAACGAAGATTTACAAGTAACTGACACTACGCGAATAAAGGCAGCAAAACCCACAATTGATTATATTTTATCAAAGGGCGGTAGTTGCGTTTTACTTTCACATCTAGGAAGGCCAAATGGTTTTGAGCAAAGCTTATCATTTCAAAACATTATTGATAAAATATCAGAAATTTTGGAGCATAAAGTACTATTCTGTAAAACTTGTATAGGCCCCGAGGCAGAATCTAAAGCGGCTTCTTTGCTATCAGGAGAAGTATTGTTAATGGAAAACCTTCGTTTCAATCAAGAAGAGACTAAAGGCGATTTACTCTTTTCAAAAGGACTTTCAAAGCTTGGGACAATCTTTGTCAACGATGCTTTTGGAACCGCACATAGAGCCCACGCATCTACTACAATTATTGCTAATTTTTTTCAAAATAATAAATGTTTTGGAAGCCTTTTAGAAAAAGAGGTTATGGCCATAGAGAAGGTAATGAATGATGGAATATCTCCAATTCTAGCTATACTTGGTGGCGCTAAAGTTTCCACAAAAATCACAATAATAGAAAGCTTAATAGAAAAAGTGAATCATCTAATTATAGGCGGGGGCATGGTATATACGTTTACAAAAGCACTTGGTGGAAAAGTTGGAAACTCAATATGCGAACCAGATTATTGCAGTTATGCTTTAGATTTAATTGATAAAGCAAAAAAGAAGAATGTGTCGTTGCATTTTCCTGTTGATATTGTCGCAGGGAATACTTTTAGCAATAATGCAAAGCAAAAAATTTTCGATGTTATGGAAATTGAAGATGGTTGGGAAGCTATGGATGCTGGCCCGGAAAGTATAAAAAAGTTTCATGAAGTTATAATAAAATGTAAAACTATTCTTTGGAACGGACCGCTTGGAGTTTTTGAGTTTCCCAACTTTTCGACAGGAACAATAGCTGCCGGGAAATCAATTGCTGAAGCAACTATCAATGGGTCCTTTTCTCTGGTAGGAGGAGGAGACTCAGTTGCTGCTGTAAAAAAGTTTAAAATGGATAATGATATGAGCTACATAAGCACCGGTGGAGGAGCAATGTTAGAAAGTTTAGAGGGTAAAATTCTACCAGGAATTGCTTCTTTGAATAAATAGTTATGAAAAATATTATATCCATTTTTTTCATTGCATCATTCTTAATAATCTCCTGCAATAGTAAGGTTGATAGATCTCAAGCATTTATCCCTGATTCAAGTGGGAATTTAAATCATATAACAATTGTAATGCCAATTCCAGATTGGAAAGGGGAGTTAGGTAAGCTGGTTCGAGATAATTTGGGCAAAGAGTACGAAGGTCTTCCATTAGATGAACCTCAATTTTCTCTCGATTACTTAAATCCAAAAGCATTTTCTGGATTTGGGAGGCAAAGCAGAAACATAATTTGGTTTCAAAAAGATTCTGTTTCTAGATTTCAGCTAGCAAAAGATCAATTTTCAAGGCCACAGATAGTTGGTTTAGTAACTGGTGAAGATTCTGAAGTGCAACAGTTTTTATTTGAAGAAAATATGTTATTATTTAGTCAAACGGTTAAAGAGAATGAGAGAAAAGAAAAATTAAGAAGAATCAATAAATCTCCAACTAATGACAAAAACCTCAAAAAACGTTTTGGATACGATTTAGTTTATCCATCAGTTTACGAAACAGTAAAAGACACTGCTAATTTTATTTGGATACAAAAAAAAGTTCAAAAAGGTCACCTTAACATTATTGCTTATGAAATATCTGATAACATATCGGATAAAAATTTTAATACTAAAATTTTAAATATAAGAGATTCGATAGGAAAACTTTACATACCAGGTCGCTTAAGAGGAAGTTATATGATAACAGAACGGGCTTATCAGCCATATTTTTATAAGGTTACCTTAGACGGTAAAAAAGGTTATCTAACAAAAGGTACATGGGAGGTAGCAAACGACTTTATGGCAGGACCATTTGTAAATTATATAGTTAGGGATAGCTTAACTGAAAAATGGATGGTTATTGAAGGATTTGCTTTCGCACCTTCTATGAACAAAAGGGACTATATGTTCGAATTAAATACAATAATTACGACAATTAAAAAAGTGAATTAAGCCTTCTTATCTTTATCTAAATTAGACGGGTTCTCTTCTTCTTTCGTAGCATTTTTAAACTCTTTAATTCCACTTCCTAAACCTTTCATTAGTTCTGGAATTTTTCGTCCACCGAAAAGTAGCAGAACAACTGCTATAATAAGAATTATTTGTGGTGCGCCTATCATACCTAAAATTATTAAAATTGACATGATTTATAATTATTTAACAAATGTACAGAAATATTTAATTTCAATTACATGAAAATTCTATCCTTCAATCTTATCACCCCTAGGATTCCTTATATTTGATATCACCATGAGGGATAAAGCAAACAAAAAGAGAAAATTTTTTCAAAAATTAAGGAATCCTTATCTGGTAATGATAATCGATGAGGAAACCTTTGAAGAAAAGGGTCAAATAAGAACTTCAAGACTCAAAACTATCTTAGTTTCATTTTTATTGATCTGTATTTCTTCAGGTTTGATTTTTACAGTAATTTCCTATACCCCATTAAAAGAATATATACCAGGTTATGATTCATCAGAAATACGAGCAAAAGCAATTCAGAATCTATTTCTCACGGATTCACTTATCCAATTATATGATCAAAATATAAGATACTTAAATTCCGTCAAAAAAGTTTTAACGGAAGATATTTCTTTAGAGGAACAAAGTTCATTGGCGGAAACACAAAAAAATATTAGGATCAGTGACGAATTAAATACAGAATCAGTTTTGGAAGACTCTTTACTTAGAGTTTTTGTTTCACAGCAAGATAAGTATAGTCCAGTTTCAAGAAAAGAGATTGAATTAAATACATTTTTATTCCCTCCCGTAGAAGGACAAGTTTCGCAGCCTTTTGACAGAAATAAATCCCACTATGCGGTTGATATTGCCGTTGAAAAAAATATGCCAATTAAAGCAATTGCTGATGGAACAGTTGTATTCTCAGAATGGACTTCGGAAACAGGATATGTAATTATTTTAGAGCACAATTTTGGTCTTTTATCGGTTTATAAGCATAATTCTTCCTTAAACAAAAGTCAGGGGGACTCAGTTTTATCTGGTGAAGTTATTGCTTCTGCTGGAAATACGGGAGAGTATACAACAGGTTATCATCTTCATTTTGAGTTGTGGATGGATGGTTATCCAATGGACCCAGAAAACTTTTTTAATTTTTCTGTTAAATGATAAAAAAACAAGGGGCTAAAATATTTGCAGCGTGGTCTCACAGGAAAAATGACAAATGGATTAAAAATCCCTTAAAGACTCAAGAAAAAGTATTCATGAACCTTATAAAAAAAGGTAGATATACTCTTTTTGGCAAAGACCACGAGTTCGACAAAATCACAACTATTGAATCTTTTAAACGTAAGATCCCAATTAGGGATTATGAAGGCTTACGGACTTACATAGAAAAGATCATTTCAGGGGAGCAAAATATTTTATGGCCTGGCAGACCACTTTATTTTGCAAAATCAAGTGGCACCACTTCAGGTGTAAAATATATACCAATTACCAAAGAAGCTATTTACCAGCACATTCGAGCTGCTAGGGAAGCCTTGTTAAATTATATTTATTTTACAAACAATTCAAGTATAGTAAATGGGAAACACATATTCATTCAGGGTAGCCCATTGTTGGAAGACAAAAATGGAGTTGCATTAGGACGTCTTTCAGGGATTGTAGCCCATCATCTACCCAGTTATTTACAAAAAAATAGAATGCCCTCTTGGGATACAAATTGCATTGAAGATTGGGAAACTAAAGTTAGCGCTATTGTGGAGGAAACCTATGATAAGGATATGACCATTATTGGAGGAATACCTTCATGGGTTCAGATGTATTTCGAAAAATTAATCTCAAAGACAAATAAAAATATAGGAGATCTTTTTCCTAACTTTTCTTTATTTGTATATGGTGGTGTTAACTTTGAACCTTACAAGGGTTTGTTTAAAAAATTAATTGGGCGTATCCCAGATAGCATTGAATTTTATCCTGCTTCAGAAGGTTTCTTTGCATATCAAGATAATCAAAATGACAAAGGATTATTATTATTATTGAATCACGGGATTTACTATGAATTTGTTGTAGCAAATACTTTTTTCGATCAAAAACCTGTTATTCATAGCATAAGCGAAGTTATTTTAGGAGTTAATTATGTTATGATTATTTCCACTTCTGCAGGTCTTTGGAGATATAATATTGGAGATACAATCAAGTTTACAAACAAATACCCCTTTAGAGTAATTGTAAGTGGTAGAATAAAACATTTTATTTCTGCTTTTGGTGAGCATGTAATTGTTAGCGAAGTAGAAGAATCGTTAAGAGATGCTATAGAAAAGACAAAAGATATTATAAGAGTAAAAGAATTCACTGTAGCTCCTCAAATAACTCCTGATGTTGGATTACCTTACCACGAGTGGTTTATAGAATTTGAAACACCACCAAAAGAAAAAGAAACTTTTGCTAGTAATATTGATTTTGCTATGAAAAGCAAAAACATTTACTACAATGACTTAGTTGAAGGTAAAATATTAAGACCATTAGTAATCACAGTGATACAAAAAAATGGTTTCCAAAAATATATGAAAAGTATAGGTAAGTTGGGAGGACAAAATAAAGTCCCAAGAGTTTCTGATGATAGATTAATTGCGGATAGTTTAAAAAAATTTACAATTTAGTGTATGAAGAAAGGCTTATCGAAAAAAGTAGTATTAGTATGCAATGTAAAAAACACTTTTGTATACAAAGACATCAAACTTCTAGAAAAAATAGGATTTAAAGTCTTATTAATTTATTCTCCACCATATAAAGACCCTTTACGTTTTTTTTACAATAGAATAAAAGAGTTAGTTCTTTCTTTTTTTTATTTACCGACTTCAATAGCGGTGTTTAGTTGGTTCAATGATTATCATACCACTGTACCTGTTCTAATGTCGAAATTTTTTAAAAAATCAATAACAATTATTATTGGAGGATATGATGCAGTCTCTAACTCAAATTTAAATTATGGTATTTTTTTGAAAAATAATACTAGACAAAAATTAGCTAAGTGGAATTTAAAAAAATCAAATTCAATTTGGGTTGTTCATAAGACATTATCTGATGGATGTAGATTCGCACGGGCAGAAACAAAAACTAAATCGGGGATTAAATTTTTTGTTCCTGACTTATCAACCCCAATAAAAGAAATCCCAACAGCTTATGACAGTAATTTCTGGAAAAAAGTGAAAAAAAAATCACCAAAAACAGTTCTAACAGTTGCAAATATTTCTGATAGAAGAACATTTGAAAGAAAAGGGATTCCAATGTTTTTTGATTTGGCAGAGCGATTACCACATTTTAAGTTTACTTTGGCAGGTGTAAAAAAGAATTTTTTTTTGGGTTCTATCCCTGAAAATGTCAAAATTTTGGGAGAACAAAATATTGAAAAACTAAAAAAACTTTATGCAGGCCATACTTATTATTTCCAGGGCTCAATAATAGAAGGCTTGCCGAATGTTTTATGTGAAGCTATGTTGTGTGAATGTATACCCATTGGGAATAGAGTGTTCGGTATTCCTGAAGTAATTGGAGATACTGGTCTTATTTTTGAAGGAACAAAAGATATTGATAAAATTTGTTCTTTTTTAAAATTGGAAAAAAAAGGACTTTCTATAAAAGCTAGAAATAGAATTAAAATTCAATATCCTATCGAAAGAAGAAAAGAAGAATTTAAAAATAGTTTGACCGAAATAAATTCTAATGAATAAAACTTTTGCTGTACTATCTTATCCGAATTCAAATAATTTAGGAGACTTTATCCAAAGTGAAGCTGTGAAACAGTATTTCAAAAATCAAATTATTCAAGAATTGGATCGGGATCAATTACATATTTATAAAGGACCAAAAGTATTTGTTTTTATGAATGGATGGTTTATGGAAAAACCGTCTAATTGGCCACCTTCAAACAATATTAATCCATTTTTTGTATCATTTCATTTGAATCCTGCGTCAAAAAAAATGATGCTCTCCAAGACGGGAGTCAAGTACTTAAAAAAATACCAACCTATAGGCTGCAGAGATACTTACACCCAAAAAATTTTATCAAATTGTGGAATTGAGAGTTATTTTTCTGCTTGTTTAACTCTTACATTAAAGAGAAACAACTTTGTTCCAAAAAACACTAGAAGACAAGGAATTTTAGTAATTAGTCCTATGGAACGCCTAATATCTAAAAATTTTGATGAATCAAGATTTACATTAAAAACAGTCTTTAATAAGATTAAAACTTTAAAAAAAAACAGACAGTATTCAAAAGCTATGAAAAGATTAAATTTTTTTCTATCAAAGCAGAAAGATCCGGCATATTTTAAATCCCAACTTTTAGATCCTAAAAAGTTTTCAGAAAAAGAAAGATCAAATGAAGCAATAAAACAACTAAAAGATATTGCCAGAGCTAAATTGGTAATAACTTCACGAATTCATACAGCATTACCTGCAGTAGCTTTTGGAACACCAGTTTTATTTATATCAGATGGGTTAGAACACATTAACCAAAAAAGTCGTTTGCAAGGAATGGAGCTTTTTTTCCCAATTTTAAATTCAAAAGATCTAAATAAATGGATTTTCAAATGGCCAAACCCAGCTAAATCATATTTAACTTTTGTTAAAAAATTGGAAAAACAAATATCTCATTTTATTAAAGATTAAATGATTGTTTAATAAGTGTAGAATTTTTTAGATATTATCTTTATAGAAATTGAATTTCATGAATATACTTGTTATTGGAGGTGGTGGAAGAGAACATGCTTTGTGTTGGAAATTAAATCAAAGTAAACTTTGTAATAAACTTTATGCTGCTCCAGGTAACGGCGGAACTGCAAACTGCGCTATAAATTTAAAATTAAAAGTTTCTGATTTCGATGGGATTAAAAAAGCCGTTTTAAAATATTCAATAGACTTAGTTATTGTTGGACCAGAGGATCCACTTGTTTTAGGCATTCATGATTTTTTTACTATGGATCCCTATTTAAAAAATGTTGGTGTTATTGGACCACAAAAAAAGGCTGCGCAGCTGGAGGGCAGTAAGTCTTTTGCAAAGGAGTTTATGAAACGTCACAAAATACCTACTGCAGCATACTCAGAGTTCACTTCAGAAACCCTTAGTGAAGGGGAAAAGTTTTTGGAAAAAAGTAAACCACCATATGTTTTAAAAGCTGATGGTCTTGCCGCTGGTAAAGGAGTTTTGATAATTGAAGACCTAAAAGAGGCTAAATTTGAGCTAGGCCAAATGCTCTTAGAAAGTAAATATGGCGAAGCTTCAAAAAAAGTTGTAATTGAGGAATTCTTGTCAGGCATTGAACTTTCATGTTTTGTATTATTTGATGGGGATAACTATGTCAAACTGCCAATGGCAAAAGATTATAAACGAATTGGGCATGGTGATAAGGGCTTAAATACTGGTGGAATGGGTGCAATATCACCGGTCCCATTTGTTGATATAATCTTTGATGAAAAAATAGATAACCAAATTATTAAGCCAACAATAGAAGGCCTTAAAAAAGATGGCATAAATTATAAAGGATTTATTTTTATTGGACTTATTAAGGTAGGGGATAACCCTTTTGTAATTGAATACAATGTAAGATTGGGAGATCCTGAAACTGAAGTAGTTATCCCAAGGATTGAAAATGATTTAGTAGAGGTTTTTAAAGCAGTAAATGAGGGGACCCTTGATAAAATAAAATTACAAATAACACCCAAAAGCGCAGCAACAGTTATGCTTGTTTCTAAGGGATACCCTGAAGCTTATCAAAAAGGTAAAAATATTTTTGGATTGCCAAAAAATAAAATGGTTTTCCAGGCTGGGACAAGCATTGATAGAGGTTCCCTTAAAACGTCAGGAGGAAGAGTTATGGCTATTACCTCATTTGGAGATAATTTTAAAAAAGCATTGAAAGAGTCATATAAAATTGTAGAGAAAATCGAATACGATGGAAAGTATTACCGCAAGGATATTGGATTTGATTTATAAAAATGAATGAGCTGAAGGGTCTTTGTTCTCCTCTCCATTTTTATGGAAAAGATTAAGTTTCAGCACCCAATAAATCATTGCTAGAAAACCAATTATAAGAAATATCCAATTAACTGAACTAGCTAAAGTCCAACTGGTATTCTCCAGCTCTCTTAATATTGTAAAAGGTAAAAAAAATACTTCTTCAAATACCCAAGCTATACCTTCAAAAAATTTTTTCATAATAAAAAATTAAATCAACATCTAAATTCTTTAAACAAAGATATTTAAAAGCTTTACTATTACATATTTTATTCTGAAAAATTTGAATTAAGATAATTATACATCATCAAAATCAATTTTAATTTTATTAGATTTTGGGATCGCTTGGCAGCTTAGAATTAAACCTTCTTGGATTTCATCATCTGTTAGAATCTGATTATTTGTCATATCAACCTTACCTTCATTGAGTCTAGCAATGCAACTGCTGCAAACACCCCCTTGGCATGAATAAGGGACGTCAATTTTAGCATTTAGTGCAATTTCAAGTAATGTTTTATTTTGATTAAGCATTAATTCATGTGTTACATCATCATACTTAATATTTAGTAAACCCTTTTCTTTTATATCATTGTTTTCATGGGTGCCTTGAATAGATGAGGTAAATAGCTCAAAAAGAATATTATCCTCATCAAAACCTTTTTCTAAAAAGAATTGCTTGCTATAGCCGATCAATTTTTCAGGACCGCACAAATAGAGTAACTTAGGATAAGAATTAGAATTATTTTTTAGAATATTATCAAAAAACAGAGAATCAATCCTTCCAAATTCAGCGCCATCAATTTTTTCTTCACTAAAAAACCAATAAATTTTTAATGTTTCAAATCTATCCTCAAGATTTTTTAACTCATTATAAAACATTGTTTTTTCAAGCGTTTTGTTTCCATATATAAGTGTAAAAGGGATATTTGGTGAGATGTCTAGAAAAGACCTTACAATAGACATTATTGGAGTAATTCCACTTCCAGCTGCGACAGCCATAATTGGAATGGATTCATTTTTAGAATTAAATGTAAAACGCCCTTCAGGTTTTCCAGCCTTAATTTCGTCACCTTTTTTAATCTTTCGATTTACATAAGTTGAGAAAATACCATTGGGCACTTCTTTAATTCCTACTTGAAGTAAGCCGCTGTTTGGGGATGAACAAATAGAATAAGATCTGCGAACTGTATTACCATTTATTTCTAATTCTAAAGTAATATATTGACCAGGAAGGTAAACGTAGGAAGACCTCAAATGATTGGGAACATCAATTGAGATGACTACAGACTGGGGGGTTAATCTATCAACAGCACCAACTTTTAGTGTGTTAAGACTGGGCATAGCTTTTTTTTCAAATTTACAAAAATCGAAAAACTATGCCTTTATAAAGACAAATAGTTTATCTCAGCTAAGTAAAAAAACAATATGTACCACGATTGATTAAAATATGTAATTCAAATAGATAATAATTGTTAGAAATCGAAGTTATAATTAATTAGATTGATTCAATGTTTTACAGAAAAACTTTTTTTTGGTTATCCTTATTTTTAGTTGTCATAATACTATCTTGTAGTACGTCTAAAAAAGGTATTTTAAATAAGGAGTATCACGCCTTAACATCAAAATACAATGTGATATTCAATGGAAAGGAGGCATTTTCAGTTGGAGAGGAGATACTATTGGAAGCTTTTGAGGAGAATTTTTACGACTATATTCCGGTCGAACCAATTAGTTTAAGAGGGGAAGATATCGATCAGACAACGATTGTTCCAGGTTTTGATCGAGCAGAAGAAAAAGCTGTAAAAGCGATTCAAAAACATTCTATAAATATTAAAAATATTCAGTATAACAGGGAAATTGAAAAAGCATACTTATTACTTGGTAAAGCAAGATACTTCGATCGTCGATTTTTCCCAGCTTTAGAAGCATTTAATTTTTTGTTAGAGACTGGCGCTAGCTGGTCAAATTTTCTAGATGCTAAGATCTGGCGAGAAAAAACAAATATTCGTCTAAAAAACTACGAATTAGCAATTGAAAATCTTCGTCCTTTAGCTCGTAAACTAATTTCAAAAAACAAATATTTTTCAATTGCGAATGCAACAGTTGCTGATGCGTTTATGAAATTAAAAAAAGAGGATTCTACTTTATATTATATAAAAAGGGCGGCAAAGAATGAATCCAAGAAAATGCTTAAAGCTCGATACCTATTTTTAACTGGACAACTTTTTGAAAGTATTAAAGAAAAAGACTCAGCTCAATGGGCATACAAACAAATAATCGATCTAAACCGTAAAGCACCAAGAAAATTTTTTGTACAAGCTCTGTTAAAGCAAAATTTATTGGATACAAGCTTAGCTTACAGCTATCATATTGGGTCATTAGAAAAGATGTTAAAAAATTATGAAAATGATCCATATGAACATTTTATATATCGTGCTTTGGCTGAACTTTATTTTAAACAAAAAAAAGATAGTATTGGTTTAAGCTATTTAGAAAAGTCTCTTGAATCAGTCTCTTTAGATTCATACACTAAAATCGAAAACCTTAAATTTTTAGCCGACCATCATTTAAAAAAAGGCAACTATGTGGTTAGTGGAGGATTTCTTGACAAACTGTTATCTATTTACGAAAAAAGCTCTACTCAATATAAAAGAGCCAAAAGAAAAAGAGAAAATCTTAATGAGGTTATCTTATATGAAAAAACGGCACAGAATACAGACAGCATTATAAAGCTCGCTTTATTAAATAAAGATGAACAATTTACGTATTTTGAAAATTTCATTAATTTAAAAAGGCAAAAAGAAATTCAAAAACTCAAAGAGGCTGAGGAAAGTGTAAATTCTCAAAGTATTAATCGATTAAAAACAGCCTTTTATTTTTATAATCCAAATCAATTATTGAAAGGGAGACAGACTTTTCTTACTGTTTGGGGAGATAGGCCTAATTTGGACAATTGGAGGAGCTCAGAAGCAATTTTAGCTCCAAAAGAATTTGCAATCCAAGACAAAAAAAAATCTGATAATTTTTTTGTAATACAAGAGACACCCGAAAGTTATGTATCACTTGTACCCAGTAAAAAAGAAGAAATTGATAGTCTAATTCTTTTAAATCAACAGTCTTATTTACAATTAGGAATGATTTACAAAGAAAAGTTTAATGATTTCGATTTAGCTCAGAATCGATTAAAAAAAGCATTGAATTTAAACCCTCCAAATGGAATTGCCTCTCAAGCTTTATACCATCTTTATAGAATGGCTGAAAAAGATTCTATTCTAATTGCAGAAACTTACAGAATTAATTTATTAAATAATTATCCTGATACTCCTTTTGCTATTTTATTGACGGATCCTAAAAACTATGATCTTTCTAAAATTAAAACACCAGAATTACTTTACGAAAAAGTTTTAAAATTATTTGAAGATCAAAAATTTTCAGAAACTTTAAAAGAAATAGAACTTTTAACAGTTATAAGCAGTGGCAGCAGAATTGAACCAAAAATAAACTTACTTAAGGCCCATACCATTGGTCGCTTAGAAGGTATTTCATCCTGGAAAAAAGCACTAAAATCAGTTGCTTCTGACTATAGTGCTTTTGAGGAAGGAATTGAAGCAAAGAATCTTATTGATAAAATTGAATCTTTACAAAATCTTGATGAAAATAGTGCTATTTACAAAAATTACAAATGGATTTTTCCTTTCGAAAGTTCAAATAATAAAGCTATTGATACATTTTATTCTCAAATTAAACGAGAAACTTCTATTTACAATAAATCTTTAAGTGTAAGTAAAGACAATTACAATGAAGATTACGTATTTATAGTAATTCATGGAATAAGAGATCTTAACGAAATTGAAGTTTTGAAAAATAGAATTGAGTTTGATCAAGAAAAACTTGTAAACTTCGATAATTTTGTAACTTTGGCATCCCAATACAGAGAGTATATTAAAAACAAAACCTGGAAAACTAATTAAAATGAAAGGAATTGAAAATAACGGACAATACAGTAAAATTGAAAAAAGTACCACACTTAAGGGTAATATAAAGTCAAAGACTGACATAAGAATAGACGGGAATGTAGAAGGCGAAGTGGTTACTACAGGAAAGGTTATTTTAGGAAAAGAATCTGATGTTATTGGAAAAATACTTTGTGGTAATGCTGATGTTGAAGGAAAATTTGATGGAGAATTGACAGTCTCCGGAACATTGAATTTAAAAACAGGTTCAAATGTGAAGGGTAAAGTAAAAATCCAAAAATTGATTGTTGAATCAGGGTCAATTTTCAATGCTAATTGTTCCATGCATTCCGCTGAAGATGGGGTTAAAAAATTGAGTAGCTTAAATGAACAAGAGAAGAAAGCCGAAGAACCAATGGCTAACGTTCTCTAGTTTAGCTATACAAATTGGTTTAATAATGTGGGGATCCATAAGTTTTGGTGAATTCCTCGACAACACATTTTCTTCATATAAAATTAATTTCAAACTCATCTTAACAGTTGTTGGGATGTTTATAACTCTTTGGAGTACATATAAACAAAGTCGACGTTTTTGGTAATAAAGATGAAGAAAAATACACTTCTTACATGTATTTTATTTATTTCTATGTATCTCGCTTACTTTGTTCATTTGCAATTTATTCCAACCCAAAAAGAGTTTTTGGTCAGAAGCTATTTTATGAACATATTAATTGCCATGATTTCGTTAATATTATTAGGTATTGGGATACAAAAGAGAAAATATAATTTAACAAGCTTGTATTTACTAACAGTTGTATTGAAAGTCTTTGTTTATTTCATATATTTTGACCCAAAATTTAGATTAGACGGGATTGTAACTAAGGAAGAATTTTTTATGTTTTTTATTCCTTATTTGTTATGTCTTTCAGCAGAAATATTTTTGTTATCAAGAAGATTTTCATAAGGCTCAAATAATTCAAAAAATGCAATTAAATGTTTTATTATTTTTTTTTAAGCTTTACATTTGCAACGTAAAATTACAACACGAATAAACCGCTTTATGCGTAAATTTTTATTTAATTCTAATTACCTTTTTTACTTAGTCGTGATTGTACTTTTTTGGTCACCATCACTAAAGGCAAAAGATAAAGAGGATTCAAAAGATATTAGAGTTGAAATAAAAGATTATATTTCCCATCATTTAAAGGATTCCTACGATTTTAGCTTTTTCTCTTATACTAAAAAATCAGGGGAGCATGTCTATATTGGAATTCCACTTCCTGTAATTATTTGGGACAATGGTATTAAATTCTTTTCTTCTTCTAAACTCAAGCACGGAGAAGATGTTGCAAAAGTTGGATCAAATTACTACAAATTAGAGCACGGAAAAATTTATAAAACTGATTCAGAAGGCACTATTTTTCATGATGATAAACATCACGTAACTAATTATGCACCAATTGATTTCTCAATTACAAAAGGGGTTGTAAGCATGCTTTTAATTGCATTTTTAATGTTTTCATTATTTAGAAATCTCGCAAAATCTTACAGAGAAACGGGAGGATTACCCAAGGGAATAGGAAGATTTTTAGAGCCGATCATTATTTATTTGAGAGATGATATAGCGAAGCCTAACATAGGTGAAAAAAAATACGCCTCATATATGAGTTTTCTATTAACAGTCTTTTTCTTTATATGGTTTGTTAAACTTCTCAATCCACATTAAAAAATGTTACCAGGTACCTGTATTCTCCATAGAGGACCAAGGTTCTTTTGGTTCTAAATTACCTTCTTGTAATATTTCTATTGAAATTTTATCAGGTGATCTAACAAATGCCATATGACCATCTCTTGGTGGTCTGTTTATAGTGTAACCCATGTCCATTAATCTTTGGCATGTTTCATAAATATTATCTACTCTATATGCAAGATGACCAAAATTTCTTGAACCTTCTCCAAGCTCATCACCATCCCAATTATACGTTAATTCTATTTCTGCTTTTTCATCATTTGGTGCTGCAAGAAAAATTAATGTAAATCTTCCTTTTTCATTTTCCATTCTTCTTGTTTCTTTTAAACCAAGCCCTTCGCAGAAAAATCTTAGAGACTCATCCACGTCTTTAACTCTAATCATTGTGTGTAAATATTTCATAATGTTAATTTATAATTAAAAACTACTCTAATTCAATAGTGCTAGGTGGTTTTGAAGTAACATCATACACTACTCTGTTTATACCCCTTATACTGTTAACTATTTTATTTGATATAGTTTGCATAAAAGACTTTTTAAATTCATAATAGTCAGCTGTCATTCCATCTTCAGATGTAATTGCTCTTAATAAACATAAGTATTCATAAGTACGATTGTCTCCCATAACACCCACTGTTTTTACTGGAAGTAATGCTGCATAAGCTTGCCAAATCTTATGATAAAGACCGTGATCTTTTAAAGCTTGAATAAAATAATAATCAGCTTCTTTTAAAATTTTAATTTTTTCATTAGTTATAATACCTGGCATTCGAATAGCTAAACCTGGTCCAGGAAAAGGATGTCTTGAAATAATTTCTTTACTTAAATTTAACTCTAATCCTAATTTTCTTACCTCGTCCTTAAATAAGAATTTTAGTGGTTCTACTAATTTTAAATTCATTTTTTTGGGTAAGCCACCGACATTATGATGTGATTTAATTTTAGAAGTTTGGCTTCCAGTAACAGATTTGCTCTCAATTAAATCTGGATAAAGAGTACCCTGAGCTAAAAATTTAACATTTTTAATTTTCTTAGCGTATCGTTCGAAGATTTTAATAAATAAATTACCAATTATTTTTCTTTTTTTTTCTGGATCAGAAACATTTTTTAATTTTTTTAAGAATTCCTTTTCAGCATTTACATAAATTAAATTCATTTTTAAACGCTTCTTAAAAGTTTGAACTACCTGTACTTCTTCATTTTTTCTTAAAAGGCCTGTGTTTACAAAAATACAATAAAGTTTTTTACCAATAGCTTTATTCAGTAATTGAGCAACTACACTACTATCTACACCTCCTGATAAAGCGCAAATAACTTTGTTATTTCCAACTTGTTTTCTAACTTCTTTAATAAGCTGATTTTTTTGATCCCTAGAAGACCAATTTCTTTTAATTTTACAAATTAAAAAAATGAAATTACTTATTAATTTTTTCCCATTCTCTGTATGAGTTACCTCCGGGTGGAATTGTACCCCATAATATTTTTTTATTTTATTTTCAACAATTGCAAATTTTGAATTAGTGCTTGATGCAACAACTTTAAAATTCTTAGGCAGTTTTGAAACTTGATCAGCATGGCTCATCCAAACTTGTTTGGATTTTTTATTTCCAAAAAAATTAGTTGTTAAAAGACTGTTATTTTTTTTATAAACATTAGCTAGACCAAATTCTCTATGTTTTGATTGTTTTACCCTTCCACCATTAAGTTTTGATAAAATTTGATGCCCAAAACATATTCCAAGAACTGGTACATCAAGTTGTAAAATTTTTTTATCAAATGAATATTTATTTATTTGATAAACATTTAATGGACCACCAGATAATACTATTCCTTTAATACTGTGATTTATGTCTTTTAGTTTTATTTTTTTGTGACTAACTATTTCAGAAAACACACCTAATTCTCTTACTCTTCTTGCAATTAATTGAGTAAATTGAGAACCAAAATCTATTATTAAGATTTTGTTAAGATTTTGATCAAGACTCATTATTTTCAGGTTCTATATTTTTTAATGACTCTTGAATATCTTTGTTTTCATCACATAAATTTTTACAAACTTTTACAAACTTATCTGAAAGATCTTTAACTTTTTCATAATTAGATTTTTCTAAAGCAATTTTCATTAACATTAATAAAGCTTCTTCGTTATCAGGCTCAATTAA
>ENA-OSEY01000522-OSEY01000522.1-marine-metagenome-genome-assembly--contig:-NODE-522-length-28163-cov-26.574557_pt1 | contig 28163 bp, 28 predicted proteins | sample MGYA00248465_ERZ534230 | MGnify/ENA primary metagenome ERZ534230 (study PRJEB26409, sample SAMN06344110) | marine metagenome | isolation source: Sea water from surface | place: Atlantic Ocean:Southern...
TAACTATTTTTATAAATTTCTGGCATTCTTACAGGCTTAAAATTAATAAGACTCACACACGCATAGTCAACATTTGAAGTAAAGACAGTTTGATTTTTTGCAATATTTATTATTTGAAAAAATCTGCTCAATCTGACTTTTTTATCAGTCTTTGTAATCCATGTTGAAATCGCAATTTCATCGCCAATGAAAAGTGATCCAGAAAAATTATTTTCACTCCTAATAACAACACATGCACATTGATATTTTTTATATACATCAGGAGTAATACCTAATTTAGCTGAATGATCCCAACTGACTAGTTCACACCAATTCAAATATACTTTATTATTAACATGTCCTAAAATATCAATATCACTCTCTTTTATGGTGAACTTTAAAATATGAGGGTTACTATAATCCCATTTTAAATCTTTTATGTTAACCAACTCTCAATTCCTTAGGTAATTTAAAAGTTACATTTTCATTTCCTAAACTGAGCTCTTCAATCGTAACTTGATAAAATTCTGCAAATTTATTAATTACATTTTTAACCAGTATGTCAGGAACCGATGCGCCTGAAGAAATACCAATTGACGTCATAAGCTCATAGTCTTTTACATTTAGATTAACTTCGTTTTCCAAGAGAATTGAGTTCTCACAACCTGCATTTTTTGCAACTTCCACCAAGCGATTAGAATTAGATGAATTACTTGATCCAACAACTATAAAAGCATCACACATTTGAGCGTATTCTTTTATTGCTTTTTGACGATTTGAGGTTGCATAGCAAATATCTTCTTTTGGAGAAGAAATTATTTTAGGTAATCGAACTTTTAATGCTTCTATTATTTTTTTTGTATCATCGAGTGAGAGTGTTGTTTGAGTTAAATAGGCAAAATTATCATTGTCATTTATAGACAGTTTCATCACATCACTTACCGTTTCAACAAGTTCTATGCTGCCGCTTGGAAGCTGGCCCATGGTTCCTATTACTTCAGGGTGGTTTTTATGTCCAATAAGAATAATGCGGTAACCCAATTCAAAAAACTTCATAGCTTGAACATGAACTTTGGTTACAAGTGGACATGTTGCATTAATAACTATTTTATTTTTTTTATTTGCATGTAGCTCAACATCCTTTGAAACACCGTGAGCGGAAAAGATAAATGGACGATCTGGGGGCGCATCATTAATATTATCTAAAAAAACTGCACCCTTATCACTCAATTCATCTATGACATATTTGTTATGAACAATTTCGTGATTCACATAAACTGGTGGGCCATATTTTTTGATTGCTAGTTCAACTATTTCAATTGCGCGGGTAACGCCAGCACAAAATCCACGAGGTGATATTAAATATATTTTCTTACTAGTTTTCATACTGTTTTAATTTATAAAAGAAGGTATATATTTTTCCATATGAATTTAGAAGACAGAATTGAAATATTTGGCAAGATTTTAGTAAACCATCGTATTAAAGTAATATTAGGCAGTTTATTAATCATTTTCACAATATCATTCGGTATGAAATTCCTAGAAACGCCCTCAGGATATAGGGGCTTTGTTGAGGAAGATTTTAAATACTACAAAGATGTGCTGGATTTAGAGGAAAAGTATGGAAACATAGATGTTCTGACTTTTGTTGTTAAACCAGAAAAGGGTAACATATTTCAAAAAGATGTATTAAGTCTTATTCATGAACTCACTGAAATTTCCTGGCAAACACCATATTCGTCAAGAGTAAGCTCAATTACAAACCATCAATACACTACAGTAGACGGCGATGACATATCAATAAGTGATTTTGTTCATGATGTTGACTCATTAAGCACAAATGAAATTGCAAATTTATATAATGCTGCAGTTTTAGAGGACGCGGTTGTAAATTTTGTGATGTCTGAAAGTGGAAAAATAGGTTTAGTTAATATTAATCTTGAAATGCCTGAAGATATTGCTTTCCAGGAACCAATTTCATTTGCCTGGGAACAAAAAAATTATTTTGAAGACAGATATGAAGACATATTTGTTGGTGTAGCAGGCTCTGCTCAATTCTCACATAATTTTCAATCTACCTCGGAGTCTGATGCATCAAAAATGTATCCAAGTTTTTTACTGCTGATAATTATCTTAACTTATATTTTATTGAGATCTGTCGTAGCTTCAATAATTTCACTAATTGTAATTATGTTGTCTATTCTGCCATCACTTGGAGCTGCTGGATGGCTTGGGTTTGAAGTACAACCCCCACTTATTACTGCACCAATAATTATACTTACAATATCACTAACGCATGCCATACATATGTTGTCAATTGGTTTGACTAACATGACTGAGGGAATGACAAAGAATGATGCTATTATTGAGAGTTTAAAAATAAATTTTGTACCGATATTTCTTACAAGTTTCACAACGGCTGCAGGTATCGCAGGTATTAACTTTGGGGATATTCCTGCTTATAGCGAAATGGCTAATACTGTTGTAATTGGCGCAGGTATTGGTTTTATTTTAAGTGTGACGATGCTTCCAGCTATGTTTTCTTTACTTCCAATCAATGCAAGAAAAAGAAAAAGTTATGTACTAGAAGTTCTAAAAAACCTAGGTGAATTAATTTATAAATTTAAGGAGAGGTTCGTTATTGTAATAACTGCAATTTGCATAGCAGTTTTTAGTTTATTACCAAATTTACATTTTGATGACTATTTTAGTACTTATTTCGATAGAGTTCCTGAATGGCTAGAAGTAAAAAATACTGTTGACCCTGAATTTGGAAGCTCTTTTTATATATTTTCTGATATGCAATCAAATGAGCCGGATGGTATAACAAATCCTGAATACCTTAAAAAGCTTGATGAGTTCGAAAGTTGGCTCCTTACTCAACCTGAAGTAGCTGATGTATCTACTATTTCAGATGTTATTAAGACTTTACATAAAAACATGAATGGCGGCTTGGATGAGTATTATGCAATTCCTGACAATAAAGCACTCATTGCGCAGTATCTGCTATTGTATGAGTTTTCAGTGCCATATGGGATGGATTTAAAAAATCAAATGACTGCGGATAAATCAGATTCTAGAATTCTTATCAGAACAAATAACTCTACATCAATGGAGTCAGTTGCATTCAATGCACGTGTGGATGAATGGGTTAATGAAAATATTTCACCTTTTAGTACAAATGGTGTTGCTGGGATTCCAATTATGATGCCACAACTATTTGTTGAAAACACAAGAGGGTTAGTAATCGGGCTTTTAATCTCTTTTACGTTTATAATTATGGTTGTTGGAATTTCTCTGCAAAGTTTTAGGTACGGTATAATAAGCATTGTTCCAAATATTATTCCTTTTGTACTTGGTTTCGGTCTTCTTACTCTTGCCACTGATATGGTAACGGCCGCTCATCAATTTGCTGTTCTTATTTCAATAGGCCTTGTAGTTGACGCAACTATCCACTTTTTATCAAAATATAAAAAAGCTCTTGCAATAAATTTACCCCCAAGAGAAGCAATACAATATTGTTTTAGATTTGTTGGTTATCCTATAATTGTTGCATCAATTTGTCTTTTTTCTGGGTTCTTATTTTTAACACAATCAATGTTCTACTATAATTTTATAATTGGTGGGATGTGTGCTTTGATAATTATGATAGCTTTACTCATTGACCTATTGCTTTTACCGGCTTTGCTTTTAATATTTGGAAAAAAAGTTTAAAATGAAAAAAATGAAATTTGCAAAAATTATATTTATCATATTTGCCCTTTTTCCATTTTATCTCAGCGCGGAAACAGCTGAGGAACAGGGGCTCAGAATAGCTAAAGCGTCATATGAAAATGGCAGAGGCTTTACTGACATGGTGTCAGATCAATTGATGATACTTATTGATCCCAAAGGTAATGAAGTAACACGCGAAGTATCAGGTAAAACACTTGAGAATTTAGATCCAAACGATGGTGATAAAAGCTTGACTTACTTTAAAACTCCCAAAGACGTAGAGGGGACAGTTATGCTGTCACATACACACATAAGTGACGATGATGACCAATGGCTATATTTGCCTGCTCTGGGTCGAGTGAAAAGAATTTCTTCTAGTAATAAATCTGGAGCATTTATGGGCAGTGAAGTGGCTTTTGAAGATTTTTCGGGAACTGACTATAGAAAGTACGAATGGAAATTTCTTGGTGAAGAAATGGAAAATAATGAGACTTTTTATAAGTTAGAGTCTTATCCTAATTATGAAAATTCAGGATATTCAAAAAGAATTTCACTTATTGATAATTTAAATCGAACATACAAAGTAGACTTTTATGACAGAAAGGGTGAACTTTTAAAGACGCTGTATTTAGAGGATTATGTTTTGTACAAAGATAAAATTTGGATGGCAAATACTATGAAAGTAGAAAATATTCAAAACAAAAATATAACTATTTTCAAATGGCTAAATAGAGAGTTAGATGTAGGCATCAATAAAAAAGATTTTGAGAAGTCTAGCATATTGCGACTAGCAGATTAGCAGTGCTAAAAAAATATATTATTTCGTTTCTTTTTGTATTTTTACAATATTTAGTCGCTTCACAAAATGCAGCAGCTATTGATTATAAAGCTTATGGATTTATTCAACCTGAGATAACCACGTTTTTTAATGGGGATGGAAGACACGATCAATCAAATTCTAATCAATCAATTTTTGTAAAAGGAACATTCATTACCTACTTAAATAATGGAGATCAAAAAATTACAATTAACACTACTGGACGTATAGATGAGAAAGATAGTGAACGCAGTTATATTGACTTTCAAAAATTTAAGTATGAGCAATATTTTGATGACATAACTCTAAAAATTGGGAATGAACTAATTTTTTGGGGTGTAAACGAAAGTTTTAATATTGTTGATATAATCAATCAATCAAATTTAGCTGAAGATATTTCTGGAACAAAAAAATTTGGGCAACCGATGATTTCATTAAATTATAATCATTCATATGGTAACTTTGATTTATTCATAATGCCATTTTTTAAGGAAAGGATTTTTCCAGGAAGAAATGGAAGACCCAGGCTAGCTCTCGAAGTTGATAAGAGCACAGTTGCCTATGAGTCTTCATCAAAGAAAAATAAAATTGACGCCGCTGTTCGTTATTCCACAGTTTACGATGATTACGATATTGGTATAGCTCATTTTTACGGAAATAACAGGTCTCCGGAGCTCAACGTAAATCCTTTGTCTCAAAAATTAGATGCTTACTATCCTATTTTATCTCAAACTAGTTTAGATATTCAATCAACGAAAGGTGCATGGTTATACAAACTTGAGACACTTACTGCAAAAAATGGGGAAGAACGGCACTTTGGAATAGCAGGAGGGACAGAGTACACTATTTATGGTTTGAGAGAAACCACAAGTGATTTAGGAATTATAGTTGAATACACATTTGATGACAGAAATGACTTTGCTTTCAATAATGAAGGAGTCTTAGCATTAAGATGGACAAAAAATGATATAAAATCAACAAGCCTACTAGCTGGTTTAGTCGCTGATATGAGTGGAAGTTCAAATAGATTTTTCGCTGAATTTGAACAACGCATTAGAGATGATCTCAAAGTATTTATAGATATGAGTATCAACGGAGAGATTGATGCTGATGATTTTACATATGCGTTTGAAGAAGACTCTCAGCTAACATTAAAAATTGCAAAATATTTTTAAATTCTAATATCTCTGCTATTAATTTTATTAAAAGACTCTTGATCTAAATTTAAATATTTTTTTTCATCTCCTGAAGCAAAATAAATTGGATCTTGAATTTTTGTTGGGTCATAACCATCTTTTACTAAATCAGTTTTCTTATACTTGAACGTCCCAGTTTTTTCTATTTCTGGACTTATCCTAATAAATACTGGAACACTATAAGCTGGCAATTGCTCTGTCAGATATTCATAAAGTTGCTCTAATTTAAATTCATCATTTACAACTAAGGAAGCCATTCCGGCTCTGCCGTCTTGGTTGGGTACTTCAACTCCATAAACGTTGACTTCATCAATACCTTTATACGCAGAGATGGCTTCACTTACTTCATTAGTTGAAACATTTTCTGATTTCCATCTAAAAGTATCACCTATACGGTCAACGAAATAGTAATATCCCTGCTTATCTTTTTTAAGTAGGTCTCCAGAAGAGAACCATCGATCACCTTTTTCAAAGACATTCTCAAGAATTTTTTTCTTTGTTGCCTCTTTGTCTGTATAGCCTTCAAATTTACCCGTGAACTTATCATCATCAGGTATAAATCCAATCGCCTCACCGGCCTCACCATCTTCACATTCTATACAAAACCCATTCTCATCTCTGATCACTACCTCATTTTCTACATCGAATTTAACTACTTTAGTTGGCAATACACTTTTTAAATATGGGGGTATTCTTCCGATTGAACCGAACTTACTATCAACATTTGTTAGTGAGATATTTCCCTCTGAGGCCCCATAAAACTCAACAATCCTATCTATACCAAATCTTTCTTGAACAATCTTCCAAACTTCAGGTCTGAGACCGTTACCATATATGCCCCTAATTTTATGCTTCGTTTCGTATTCACTTTTCTTTGTAGCAACTAAATAACGAAACAGTTCACCAATATATGTAATTACTGTTACATCATGCTTAACGCAATCTTCCCAAAAACTAGCAGCAGAGAATTTCTTTCTCAATACTAGTGTGCCACCAGTACAAAATGTCGAACCAACACCAACAACTCCACCAGTTGCATGATAGAGTGGTAAGACCATGTAAGTTTTATCAGTTGGTTTCATATCAAGTGAAAACATTTGCAGACCACATCCAACTAAAAATTTTTGATGGCTGAAGTTTGCGGCTTTCGGCATGCCTGTAGTTCCACTTGTATAAATATAAAATAATGATTGGCTATTTGATAATTCTTCTCTTAACGAAGATTTGGGTCTTACTTTACTGTTTTCAATTTGTGAGCCATCTAAAGTTTCATAACCTTGAACGTCCTGACCTGCTACGTAAACATCTAAATTACCTTCAATATATTCTTGAGCTGATGCAAGATTTTCCATTAAATCAGAACTTATGATTAGACTTTTACTTTCCGATTTTTTAATGCAGTGAGCAAGCGATTTACTTTTTATGTTATTATTGAGACAAGCAACTGTAACGCCGATCTTCGCAAGCCCGAACCATGTAAATATATATTCAGGTTTATTTTCCATCAAAAGAGATATTACATCTCCCGTCTTATAACCTTTATTAATTGCCCAGTTTGCAATCTGGTTCGCTTCAGCATCCATCTCACGATATGTGTATTTCTTGTCTTCAAACTCGATGGCAATATTGTCAGGAGTTTTATCAACTTGCTCCTCCATAATATCAGCTACAGTTGTGTATTTTTTTTTGTCGAAACTTCTTGATCGTCCAACTAATTTTAAAAAAAACTTAAAATAACTAAATTCTCTTGAAACTGCACTTACAACACTCATTTTAAATACCTAATTTATTCAAATATTCCGTAATTTTTTCAGTTATTGGCCCGTTTTTAAAAGAACGGTTATTAATTTTACTAACTGGCCGCAAACCAATGCTATTTGTAAGAAATATTTCACTTACACTGGAGAGATTATTCAATGATATGCTTCTAACTTCAACCTTTTTCTTTTCTATTAATAAACGCCTTACAGTCCCATCTAAGGCACCATCATTGATTGGAGGGGTAAAAATTTTATTTTTTTTAACAAAATAAATATTTGAGCTTGAGCAGCAGCAAATTTTGTCACTTTCGTTAAGCATTAATGCGTCATCATATCCATTTTTCTGCGCAATGAGTTTTGATTGGATATTCTCAAAATAATTGTTTGTTTTATTCCTAGATAACAAAGAATTTGAGAATCTTTTGATTTTTGAAACTTTAAGTTTCACTGGCTTTATGGTTGTATGATTACTGGTTAATTTGGAAATAGTAATAAGAAAATTTGACTTTTGATTGTTTTCAATATCTAACCCTCTTCTCTTTGCATACCCTCTGGTCAATGTATATCTTATTGAAAGTTTGCTATTTAAAAGATTATTTTTTTTTATTAATTTTAAAATTATATTTTGTAAATTCTTCTTTGATAACTTGAAATTAAAATAATTATTTCTTATTGATTTATTAAATCGAGCAAAATGAAAATCAAATAAAATTATTTTATTTTTATTATATAATAAAGTATCAAAAATACTGTCTCCTAAAAGTAAACCGCGGTCTTTTATGTTAATAGTTGCTTTTTCTTCATCTATAAATTTATTATTGAGATAAACTTTCATTATATTTGTTTGTTCTTAGACATAAACTTATTCAATGATTTTTTATTAATCTGTAATAGATTCTCAACTTTTTTATTCAATTCATGATATTCATTTAAAGGTTTTGAGTCTGCTACGATCCCTCCCCCAGAATTTAGAAATACTTTTTCATTATTGACAGTAATGGTTCTGATTGGGATATTAAAATCTGCATAACCACTAAATGAGATGAAACCTATAGCTCCACAATAAACCCCTCTTTTGAAAGTTTCTAATTCTGAAATAATTTGCATTGCTCTTACTTTTGGTGCCCCAGTTACGGATCCTCCAGGCATACAGTGTTTTATAACATCAAATATATTCATACCTTTAGATAACGTACCCTCAATATCAGAAACAAGATGGTGAACATTGTTATAGGTTTCTAGTTCAGCCAAACGAGAAACTTTTACCGTTCCAGGTTTACAGACTTCAGAAATGTCATTTCTCAAAACGTCAACGATCATTAAATTTTCAGCATTATCCTTCTTACTTGAAGATAATTGTTCTTTTAATTTTGCATCTTCGAATTCACTCTCACCCCTTTCAATTGTACCTTTTATTGGCGAAACCATAATTTTGTTATTCTCTAATTTTAGAAATCTTTCAGGTGAATAAGAAAATATATTAAAATCCTCACTTCTAATTAAGCATGAAAAAGGTGTCTCTGTATTTTTTCGATAATGCAAATAGTACCGAACGACATCATAGTCTTTTGGAATCTTAGATAAAAAACGTTGAGTGAAGTTAGCTTGGAATATGTCACCATTTTTTATGTAATTTAGTATTTTATTAATTTTTGAAATATATTTTCTTTTATCAAAATCTTTTTTCCACTGAAAACCAAGTAGTTTGTTAATTGGATTATTTATCCGCGGCACCGAGTACAAGTTTTTTGCATTTTGTAATCGAATTTGATGTGATAGCTCAATTTTAAATTCTTTATCTAAATTAATTGAAAAAAGATAAGCTCTTTTCAATTTGTTATCGAAAGCAATCACTATATCGAAGAGACCAAAAAATAAATTTGGCAATATTTTTTCTAATGGATTTGCACTTTCAATCTTTTCCTTTGCAAGGCCTGCTTCATAAGAAACATAGCCTGCTAAACCACACTGAAACTTTGGTAATGATTTAATTTTTTTTGATTTAAAACTTGATATTAATTTATTTATTCTTGCAAATTTTTTTGAATTTAAATAATTTTTGCTTGCATTGAACTTTATGGTGTAGATAGGATCAAATGCAATATAGGAATACCGATTATTTTCAGATATCGTTTTATTTGCACTATCTAAAAAAATTAAATTTCTTTTATCTTGAAATCTTATTAATACTTCTTCCGGATTAATGTAATCAAGTTTATTTATCTTTATCTTTTTTTTTCTCATATAAAATACTGGTAGGGATATCCGGAGTCGAACCGGAACGCCCGAAGGCACCAGATTTTGAGTCTGGCGCGTCTACCAATTCCGCCATATCCCCATTCTTAAAGACTTATTATACTTTACTTATATTCGTCATAAAGGCTTAGTAGAATTATGTATGCAAATATATATATTAGCAATGGTATGTTAATCTCAATTTATCATAACTTAAAAGCGTATTTTGTCTCACTTGGTGAGCGTTTTATAAAAACTAAGTTCGCTTATCCGTTTATCTTTTTGATGGGATTAATTGAAGCAATTATTTTTCCATTCCCTCAAGAAATATTCATGGTTCCAATGATGGCATTAGACAAAAAGAAAATATTTAAAATTGCTGGACTCTCAGTTCTTGGCTCAATCACTGGAGCGATAATTGCATATTTTATTGGTGTATACTTCTTCAATAGTGTGGGAAATTTTATTCTTCAGAATTTAAATTTGGTTGAGTCATTTAACTCATTTGTTAATGACATAGATAATTATGGTTTCCTTTACGTTTTCATAGGTGGTTTTACTCCTATTCCTTTTAAAATTGTTACACTGACAAGTGGTTTTTTAGGTATTAATTTTTTTATTTTCTTAGTTGCAAGTGTGGTCTCAAGATCAGTGAGATTTTTTCTTATAGGCTATTTAATCTATCGATTTGGAAGCATTGCACTTGAATCATTTGAAAAAAGAATAAATTTATATTCATTTATTCTTATAACTTTAGTGATTTTAGGCATTTTATATATTACATACTAGAATTATGAGTCTTATTAACATCAACTTTATTATCTCAGCATTAGTAATAATTGCAGTATTCGTACTGCAATACGTATTTAATATGGCTCCTTGTGACATGTGTCTCGTTGAAAGGTATCCTTACTATTTATTAATTATAATAGGTCTGGCATCAATTATTTTTAAATTTGAAAAAAGAGCAACAATTAAAAGGATCGCAAACTATGCTTCAATTCTGATTTTACTATTTGGATTTTTGTATACCTTAAGACATGTATTGGTCGAAAGAGGCTTGGTTAATTTAAATTCAGGATGTACCTCTAATTTGTCTGATTTATCTGACAAGTCTAAACTTTTAGAAAGTCTTAATCAAACTCCATTGATTAGATGTGACGAACCTACTTATTTATTTAATTTTATTTCGGTAGCTGAGGCAAACTTGATTATGACATTTTTACTATTATCTATAACTTTGTATTTTGTATTTTTGAAAAATGAACGTTAAAGAAAAAATTTTAAAAAAGATTATTAGAGTTGATCAGGCAGGTGAGCTTGGTGCTCAGCAAATATATCAGGGCCAGAAAATGATATTCAAACTTCAAAAAAATAAGAAAGATTTTGACCAAATATCGAAAATGGCTAAAGATGAAGAGGAACATTTAGATTTTTTTGACAATATCGCCAAAGAAAAAAAGATCAGACCCACAAAACTGAAAGGCCTATTTGGTATTGGTGCTTACGCAATGGGTGTAGGTACTGCCCTCATGGGCCCCAAAGCAGCCTATGTGTGCACTGAGGCAGTTGAAGAAATTATTGAAAAACATTATCAAAAACAAATTGATCAACTAGAGGGAGTGGACGAAGAATTAAGAAAAAAATTAGTAAAATTTCGCGATGATGAAGTTGAACATAAAAATACCGCTATTGATGAAGGGTCGCGAGAAGCCTTTGGTTATTCTGTTTTAAGAAAAACAATCAATGAAACAACAAAAGCTGCTATTTTTTTGGCTGAGAGAATTTAATTATCTTTCTAGTTGAATATCCCAATATAAGAAATCCATCCAGCTTTCATGCAAAAAGTTAGGAGGAAAAGATCGGCCACATTTATCTAAATCAGCCATTGTAGGTACTTTTGGAATATTGAGAGGCTTCATACCCGAGTTTTTCAAAAGTTTTCCTCCCTTTTTTACGTTACAACTTGAACATGCTGTTACAATATTTTCCCAAGTTGTTTCACCGCCGTGTGATCTAGGTATAAGATGATCAAATGTTAAATCTTTCTTTGAACCACAATATTGACAACTAAACTTATCACGCAAAAAAACGTTAAATCTTGAGAATATTGGATTTCTATTTGGCTTGATGTACGTTTTTAGACTAATAACGCTTGGCAAATACATTTGAAAACTTGGACTTCTAATTTCTCTTTCATAATTGGATACAATATTTACTCTTCCAAGAACAACGGCTTTTACACTGTCTTGCCAGCACCACAAAGACAGAGGATAATGACTAAGAGGCCTGAAATCCGAATTTAGTACCAAAGCTGGACATTTTTCTAAAGGAACTGCGATACTCATTAGTAATTAATATATGCAATTGTATAAAAATTTCAAAAAATTTTTTAATTTGAAAATTTTTCTACTAAGAATTTAATTGCTATGTCTAAGCCGTCTTGAGCAATCGAATGCTGAGTGTTCGGGGAAATATGAGCTTTAACATCTAAACTTAATTCTGATAACTTTTTTTCAGCTTCAATAGTTTCTTGATAAGGAACCATAGGGTCCATATCTCCATGAATTAGGTAAATTGGAGGTTTAGACTTTAATTCATTTTTAAGAAGTTCTGGAGCAATTAACCTTCCTGAAAAGCCAACAATTGCTCTCATTGAATTTTCTCTTCTAAGGCCGACATGTAAACTCATCATTGTGCCTTGACTGAAACCTACGAGCGCCAAATTATCATCACTTAACTCATAATTCTTAAGTTGTTCATCAATAAAACCATTAAGTGTATCAGCTGCATTTAATACACCTTTCCAAATAGTTGCAGGGTCACCCGATTGAAAATCAAACCATTGATATCCCATTGGGTTTAATCCACATTTTTCTGGTGCGTTAGGTGATAAAAAAACCGCATCGGGCATTTGAGGCTGAATATAATTAGCAAGGCCAATCAGATCGTTGCCATCTGCGCCGTATCCGTGACAAAATATTACTAGTTTTGAAGGCTTTGAAGAGTCTTGGGGTTCTAAAACTGGTCCACTTAAGATTGGCATTAAGATACTTTTCTCTCAACAATGCTCACAATGTCACTCATTATATCTTTCAGCTGATAATCCTTTGGAGTATAAACTGCTTGAACTCCATTTTTAATTAAGATCTTTTCATCTTCTGTTGGAATTATACCTCCTACAATTACCGGGATATCATCTACTTTATTTTTTTTCATTTCATTCATAATTTCCTCGACAAGCTGCACATGAGAACCAGATAGAATAGAAAGTCCGATGATGTGTACATCTTCTTCAACAGATGATTTTACTATTTGTTCTGGTGTTAATCTAATTCCTTCGTACAAAACATCCATTCCACAATCACTCGCACTTACAGCAATTTGTTCAGCTCCACTAGAATGTCCGTCAAGGCCAGGTTTGCCTACAAGAAATTTAATTCTTCTTCCCATCTTATCTGACAATGACTCAACTCTTTTACGTATTGGGCTGTAATCGTCATTATTGGATGGTTGAATATTAGTTATACCAGTCGGTGCTTTGAACTCACCAAAAACATCCCGAAGTATTTGAGACCATTCACCTGTTGTTACACCTGCTTTTGCAGCTGTAATAGAAGCTTCCATTATGTTTTCTCCAGATTTTGCTGCTTCGCTTAATTGATTTAAAGCGCTATCAACCTGTTTTTGATCTCTGTTTTGTCTCCAATCAATAACTGCTTTTACTTGTTCATTTTCAATTTTTGGATCAATTGTCTCTATGCCTCCATCATTTGATACAAGAGGTGACTCTTCAGTCTCAACAAACTCATTAACTCCAACAACGATTTGCTCTTTATCATTAATTCTTTTTAGCCTTTCTTTTTGAGAATTGACCAATTCCTGTTTTAAGTAACCACTTTCAACTGCAGCTACTGCACCACCAATTGATTGAATGTGATTAAATTCTTTCATCGCAGTCTCTTTAAGATTTTTAACCTTTTCATCAATTACTTCAGAGCCATTGAATATATCGTCAAAATGTAGAAGATCTGTTTCATACGCAACAATTTGTTGTAATCTTAAGGACCATTGTTGATCCCATGGTCTTGGCAATCCCATTGCTTCATTCCAAGCTGGTAACTGAACTGCTCTTGCTCTTGCATCCTTTGAGAGAACGACGCCTAGCATTTCAATTAATATTCTATATACGTTGTTCTCAGGTTGTTGCTCAGTTAATCCAAGACTGTTTACTTGCATGCCATATCTAAATCTTCTGTTTTTAGGATCCTTAACACCATATCTCTCTTTTGTAATTTCATTCCACAAAGATACAAATGCTCTCATTTTACACATCTCAGTAATAAATTTGATTCCAGAATTAACGAAGAAGCTTATGCGACCTACTACATTTTCAAATTCTTCCTCTGATAACACATTTGAGGTTTTAACTTTATCGAGATACGCAACTGCAATTGAAAGACCAAAAGCTAATTCCTGCTCAGGAGTTGCGCCTACTTCAACTAAATGGTAAGGACATACATTGATTGGATTCCAATTTGGCATTTCTTTAAAAGTAAAAGTAATCACGTCAGATATTATTTTTAAACTTGGGTCAGGTGGAAGAATATATGTTCCTCTTGAGAGATATTCTTTTAAAACATCGTTTTGAGTTGTTCCCCGTAATTTATTTCTGTCTATGCCCTGTTCATCTGCAACGGCTACATATAAACTCAGCAACCATGCAGCTGTAGCATTAATGGTCATTGATGTATTCATTTTATCTAATGGAATTTGATTAAAGAGCGATCTCATATCGCCAATATGACAGATTGGAACGCCAACTTTGCCAACCTCCCCTTTAGCGAGAATGTGATCACTGTCATACCCAGTTTGAGTAGGTAAATCGAACGCTACTGAGATACCTGTTTGACCCTTTGATAGGTTCTTAAGATAGAGTTCATTTGACTTTTTGGCAGACGAATGTCCTGCGTAAGTTCTTATGAGCCAAGGTTTATCCATTGTTTTTCAACGTTTTTTTTTGGTTTTATTAAATCCTTTTGTTTAAAATGTATATACTAATCTAGCTAAAATGGCTATAAACCTAGAAAAAAGAAACATTAGTTTTATATAATCTACACTACAGGAGCTGATTTATGACCACTGAAGAAAAAGATATTTATGCAATAGGTGAAATTCCACCTCTTGGTTTTGTCCCTAAGAAAATGCACGCATGGGTAATCAGAAGAGATCGTCATGGAAACCCAATGCAATCATTTAAAGAAGAAGAATTTGATGTTCCTGAAGTTGGATCCAATGACGTTTTGATATTCGTAATGGCCGCGGGCGTAAACTACAACGGTGTTTGGGCTGGTCTTGGAAAACCTGTATCTACGCTTGATATGACTAAAAAAGATTATCACATCGCCGGTTCTGATTGTTCTGGGATAGTTTGGAAAGTTGGTTCTGGTGTAAAAAAATGGAAAGTGGGCGACGAGGTAATCATTCATGGTATGCAGTGGGATCATGAGGATGCTGAGGTTAATGGTGGTGAACCAATGATATCAAAAACAAATAAGGTCTTTGGTTACGAAACAGCTGATGGAACCTTTGCTCAATTCACAGCTGTTCAAGCGCACCAAGTTTTACGTAAGCCACCAAATTTATCTTGGGAAGAAAGTGGTTGTTATATGTTAACTCTTGCAACTGCATATAGAATGCTATTTGGCCACGCTCCAAATGAATTAAAGCCAGGTGAGTTTGTTTTAATATGGGGCGCATCGGGTGGTCTTGGAAGCATGGCAGTACAACTTGCAAAAATTGTTGGTGCTAAACCAATTGGTATTGTTTCTGATAACTCTAAAATTGATTATGTAAAAGATCTTGGAGCTGTAGGTGTTCTAAACAGAAAAGATTTTGATTGTTGGGGTGAACATCCTGATATTGATGACGCTGAAACATATGCAAACTATATGAAAGAAGTTAGAAAATTTGGAAAGGCCCTATGGGAATTTACAGGCAAGGGTAATAATGTTGACATGGTATTTGAGCATCCGGGCGAAACTACCGTTCCTGTTTCATGTTTTGTAGTAAAACCAGGAGGAATGGTTGTTATTTGTGCTGGTACCACAGGATATAATCTCACATTAGATGCTAGATATCTATGGATGCAAAGTAAAAGACTTCAGGGTTCACACTTTGGAAATTCAAAGCAAGCGAATGCAGCGAATGAACTTGTTATTGACGGTACATTAGATCCTTGTATGTCAGAGCTTTTTGCATGGAACAATATTCCTGATGCTCATGAAAAGATGCTTAACAATGAACATAAAGGTGGAAATATGGCTGTCCTTGTTGGCGCTGCAAAAGAAGGACAAAAATCTCTAAACTAGAAAGTTAAACATGCACGAACTAATTTCTAAATGTCAAAAATCCCTTATTACTGTCGATAAGTATTACGATGCTGCCCTGCAACATGTAAGAGGTGAGTTAATTGTTAATGGAAAATTATCTCGTGATAATCTAGATAGGGAACAACATGCTGCACATGGCTTATCTTGGGTTGCTGCATATAGAGCTACTTTGAAAGAAATGGTTAATTGGGCCTCAAACCTAGACTCGACCGGGACGTTTAATGAAACAGAGCAATTAATTTTGCAAATTACTTTTTCGGAATACTGTGCGCAAATTAAATCTGGGATACCAATGTCACAACTTGAGTATGTTCGTCCTCAAGATTTAGGATTAAAAAATGGTCTCTTTCAAGAAACAGGGACCGAAGAATTTAATGATCTGATTTTGAATGGCAATAGTACTGCAGATCGCATGAAACTTGCTCAATTATTAAAAGATGGATTTTCAAGTAAAAACTTTGGTAATAGCGGCCTAGATGAAACTACATCAATAATTCAAGAACAATTTAGAAAATTTGTTGAAGATGATGTGACGCCAAACGCTCATGAATGGCATCTTAAAGATAACCTTATTCCGATGTCTGTAATTGAAAAAATGTCTGAACTTGGTGTATTTGGTCTGACGATACCTGAAGAATACGGTGGACTTGGAATGACAAGATTTGTTGACTGTGTGGTAACTGAGGAACTTGCAAGGGGTTATATTGGCATTGGCTCACTTGGTACACGCGGCGATATAGCTGCCGAATTATTGATTACAGGTGGCACCGAAGAACAGAAAAATAAATATTTACCGAAAATTGCATCTGGTGAAATGCTTCCATGTGCTGTTTTAACCGAACCTCATTCAGGATCTGATATGGGCTCATTCAAAACAAGGGCAGTTGCAAATGGAGAGCACTATACAATCACAGGAAACAAGACATGGGTTACACATGGAGCTCGAAGTGACGTGATGATGTTATTAGCACGCACAAACCCTGATGAAAAAGGCTACAAAGGTTTATCAATGTTCCTTGCTGAAAAACAGAGGGGTGATGACGATAATATGTTCCCTGATGAGGGAATTAGTGGTGGCGAAATCGAGGTTTTAGGCTACAGAGGCATGAAAGAGTACGAAATGGCTTTTGACGGCTTTAAAGTTAAAAAAGAAAATTTACTTGGTGAAAAAGAAGGAAATGGCTTCAAACAAATGATGGAAACTTTTGAAGCAGCTCGTATACAAACTGCAGCTAGAGCACTGGGTGTAGCACAATCAGCTTTTGAAACTGCAATGCAATACGCAATAGATAGGCTAGATACAAATGGCGGTTCGCTGTATGACAAACCTAGAAATGCATCGAAAATTGTTTCTATGGCTACTGAGATTATGGCTGCAAGACAATTAACTTATTATGCTGCAAGAGAAAAAGATAAAGGACACAGATGTGATTTGGAAGCAGGAATGGCAAAAATGTTGGCTGCTAGAGTTGCTTGGGCATGCGCAGATAACGGAGTCCAAATTCATGGAGGTAATGGGTTTGCGCTTGAGTATCCAATAAGTAGAATTTTATGTGACTCCAGAATTTTAAATATATTTGAAGGAACTGCAGAGATACAGGCCGACATTGTAACACGTCGACTTGTTTCTACGAACCCTGCTTAATTTTATATGCCAGGTTTTTTATATTACTTATTAATTCCTATATCACTTCTTGCTGTTTTAGCGGTTTTAGGAACAGGTATTTACGCTATGTTTAAAGGTGGAGATTTTAATAAAAAGTACTCAAATAAACTTATGAGACTTAGAATTACTCTGCAGTTTATTGCGATTGTAATAATTATGAGTGCTCTTTACTTTTCAACTAGTTCTTAATGGTAAAACTCAATAAAATTTATACAAGGGCCGGTGATAAAGGCAAGACAGGGCTAGTATCTGGCAAACGTGTATTTAAGGATAATATAAGAATAAAAGCATACGGGACTGTCGATGAACTGAATTCTATACTTGGAATTTTAAACACGAGTGCCAAATCATCTCTGAAAAAAATAATTTCAGAAATACAAAATGACTTATTTGATTTAGGTGCTGATCTCGCAACTCCAGTTGAAAAAAAACCAAAATATAAACCGCTACGCGTTACAAGCAAGCAGGTTACAAGAATTGAAAAAACAATTGACAAATATAACGCAAAGTTAGCACCCCTTAATTCTTTTGTGCTACCGGGAGGGTCTCAGTCTGCGGCATTTTTACACAACGCAAGAACTGTAACGCGCCGAGCTGAAACTCAGATTGTCGCACTTGCAAAAAAAGAAGAGGTCAACGAAGAAGCAATTAAATATATCAATCGGTTATCTGATTTATTTTTTGTTTTATCGAGAGTTGAAAACAACAATGGCAAAAAAGATATTTTGTGGAAACCTGGTAAGAATGTATAATTTATGTTTACTCAACTAAAAAAGATATTATAACACATAAATCATGAAAATTTTAGTCCCTGTCAAAAGAGTTATTGATCCGTACGTTAACATCAGAGTTAAATCTGATCAAACTGGTGTTGAAACTGAGAATGTAAAAATGTCTATGAACCCCTTTTGTGAAATTGCAGTTGAAGAGGCAATTAGATTAAAAGAAGCTGGTAAAGCTGAAGAGATCATCGCTGTTTCAATCGGCAATCAATCTTGTCAAGAAACTATTCGAACGGCTCTTGCAATGGGAGCTGACCGAGGAATACATGTGCTCACAGAAGAAAAAGTTGAGCCTATTTCAATTGCAAAAATTCTAGCAAAAATTTGTGAAAGCGAGTCACCTGGACTAGTGATATCCGGAAAGCAAGCGATTGATGGAGATAACAATCAAACTGGTCAGATGCTTGCTGCACTAACAGATATGCCTCAAGGAACTTTTGCTTCAAAAGTTGAAATCGACGGCGACAAGGTTAAAGTCACCAGAGAAATAGATGGAGGTTTACAAACTGTAAATCTGAATATGCCCGCTATTATTACCACCGATTTAAGATTGAATGAACCTAGGTATGCTTCTCTGCCCAATATAATGAAAGCAAAAAAGAAGCCAATTGATCAAAAATCTCCTGAAGACTATGGAGTTGATGTTACACCTAGAGTAAGTATTTTAAAAGTTATTGAACCTCCAAAGCGTCAGGCTGGAATCAAAGTCGAGAATGTTGGAGATCTTGTAGAAAAATTAAAAAATGAGGCAGGAGTTATATGACATCACTTTTTTATATCGAGCATGCAAACGGAAAGGTCAGCGATCAAAGTTTAAAAGCTATAACAGCAGCGTCTCAAATTGAAGGCGATGTTCACGGACTTATTGTGGGCTCAAATATTGATGAAGCTGTTGCGGAGGCTTCAAAAATTAATGGATTGAGTAAATTACTCCACTTGGATGATGCAGCATTTGATAATGTTTTGGCTGAAAAACTTACTCAAGTTATTTTTAATATTGCCGGCGATTATGACTACTTTTTGGCTGCAGCAACAACAACTGGTAAAAATGTGATGCCTAGACTTGCTGCAAAACTTGATGTCTCTCAAATATCGGAGATCGTTGCTGTTGAAAGTGCAGATACATTTATTAGAACAATTTATGCTGGTAACGCTATTGCAACTGTACAAACATCTGACGCAAAGAAAGTTCTCACGGTTAGACCAACTGCTTTCAAAGCTGCAACAACTGACTCTGCTGAATGCGAGGTTGCAAAGATAAATGCTGAGAATATTCCATCAATTTCAGAATTTGTGGGCGAAGAGCTAACAAAATCTGATAGGCCAGAACTTACTTCTGCAAAGACAATTATTTCAGGTGGACGTGGAATGCAAAATGGAGAAAACTTTGAACTTTTGGATAAAGTAGCTGAAAAACTTGGAGCTGCTGTTGGAGCATCTCGAGCTGCCGTTGATGCAGGCTTTGTTCCAAATGATTATCAAGTCGGACAAACTGGTAAAGTTGTAGCACCCGAACTGTACATAGCGGTCGGAATATCTGGAGCGATCCAGCACTTGGCTGGCATGAAAGACTCAAAAATTATAGTTGCCATAAATAAAGATGAAGAAGCACCTATATTTGATGTGGCAGACTATGGTTTGGTAGCAGACTTGTTTCAAGTTCTTCCCGAATTAGAACAAGCCTTATAATTATTTATAAATTACTATCAATATAATCTTGAAAGTAGTTACTGTCCCATTCAGTTGGACCAATAAACTTTGCTATTTGATTTCCCTCTTGATCAATAAAAAATGAAAATGGCAGTCCTGCTGCTCTTACTTCTCGTGGTATATTATTTTTATCGTCAAAGAATAAATCTATATTTTGGATTTCGTATTCATTAAAAAAATTTACTGACTTTTTCTTCGGCCCACGATCAACGCTTATTGCAAGTATCTGAAAATCTTGTTTATCATATTTTTGTTGCAATCTATCGAGTGATGGCATTTCTTCTTTGCAAGGTTCACACCATGTTGCCCAGAGATTAATTAAAAGCAACTTGCCATTAAAATCATTTAAAGTGACATCATTGCTATTGATATCTTCGAATTTACTCAAAAAACCTTGTTTTTTTTCTATTATCAACTCATTCGCGTGTGAATTTGAAGTATATAAACTGTTGCAAAAGATAAGGATTGTGGCATATACCATCAAAATTATAAATCTACTGCATAAAGAAATCATCATTATTTGAGAAATAAATAGTTTTAGTAAAATGTCCATTAAAAAAAATAAGTTAAGAGATAGATTTAATAAAAAATCGAGTGAGTCTTTTATAAATATTAATTCGTCTTTGGAAAATGACAAATTTTTATTTGAAGAGGATATTGAAGCATCGATTGCACACGCTACAATGCTCTCGTCTCAAAAAATAATTTCTAATAAAGACTCAAAAAAAATTATTTCCGGATTAAAAAAAATTAGGACTGAAATTAAAAATAATAAATTTATATTTGATGATAATCTTGAAGATATCCACATGAATATTGAAAGTAGACTAGAAGAGCTTATTGGTGATGCCGCTGAAAGGTTACATACTGGTAGATCTAGAAATGATCAAGTTGTAACAGATTTAAAATTGTGGATGAAAAAAGATAATATACTGATTTCAAAAAAATTAAAAAAACTGAAATCTGCGTTACTACAGGTTGCAAGTAAAAATATTTTGATTACGTTTCCAGGCCTTACTCACCTGCAAACTGCGCAGCCAATATCAGTTGGACATTTTTTTATGGCGTACTTTGAAATGTTTAACAGGGATACGAATCGATTCAGCGACTCTTTTAGAAGAATGAACGAAAATCCGCTTGGTGCAGGAGCCTTAGCGGGAACTAATTTTCCAATTAATAGAAACAAAACAACAAAAATGCTTGACTTTAAAAAACCTACAAAAAATTCATTGGATACAGTTTCTGATCGAGATTTTGTGGTAGATTTTTTATCTAGTTCATCCTTAATGGCTGTTCACTTATCAAGGTTAGCCGAGGAAATTACTCTTTATAATTCCGATTTAGTGGGTTTCTTTAAAATCGGAGACCAATTAATGTCGAGTTCTTCAATTATGCCTCAGAAAAAAAATCCTGATGGCGCTGAATTAATTAGAGCAAAATCTTCGACAATTTCAGGAAATCTATCATCTATGCTTAACTTGCTTAAATCTCTTCCACTAACTTACAGCAAAGACCTTCAGGAAGATAAGGCGCTTGTAACCTCAACAAGTAAAAACATTCATCTTTGTCTCGATTGTATGATCGAAATAATCTCTACAATTAAAATTGAAAAATCAAACATCGAGAAAAAGCTTAAATCTTCTTTTGCCAATGCAACTGATTTAGCAGATTGGCTAGTTATAAATCTTGGTTATTCTTTTAGAAGTGCGCACAATTTAACCGCTAAAATTGTCAACTTTGCAGAAAAAAAGAAAATAAGTTTAAATAAGATATCGATGAAGGATTATAAAAAATTTGATAAAAATATAGACAAATCTGTGTATGGATTTTTAGATTTGAAAAATAGTATTAACAATAAAAAAAGCTATGGCGGAACAGCAATATCTGAGATAAGAAAAATGATTAGTCAAGCTAGGAAAGAATTAAGTAATGAAAAATATTAGTATTTTGATTATTTTCTTATGTATTCTTGGTTGTGGGAAAAAAGGCTCTCTTGAATTTCCCCCAACAGAATCAAAAAGCAATTATAAAATAGAGATCTATAAGGCTTAAAAATGTCCTTTCTAAAATATGAAAATGATATCCTTAAATTTGAGGATATCTCAATAAGAGAAATTGCTGAAGGTAGAGCTACACCATTCTACTGTTATAGCAAACAAACTCTCACAAATAATTTTAGAGAGTTTTCAGATTCACTTACTTCACTTGATGCAACGGTGTGTTTTTCTCTCAAATCAAATTCAAATCTAACAATACTAAAAACTCTAACCGAACTCGAAGCGGGAGGAGATGTTGTTTCTGAGTGGGAAATGAGAAAAGCATTACAAGCAGGGATGAAACCAAATAAAATAGTTTTTTCAGGCATTGGCAAAACTGCTAGCGATATTCAATTTGCGATCAGTAATAATTGTTTACAAATCAATGCAGAATCACTCGATGAACTTGATCATATAAATCGAATAGCTTCTGTGTCGGGAAAAATTCAGAAAGTAGGAATTAGGATTAATCCAGATATACAATCAGAAACGCACAAAAAAATTAGCACAGGCAGTCTCGAGGATAAATTTGGAATCAGTATAGAACAAACTTACGAAATTTTTCAGAATCGACAAAATTATCCAAATTTAGAGATTTCATCTATAGCTTTTCATATAGGTAGCAATATTAAAGACCTAACACCATTTCAAAGAACATTTGAAATTATTGGTGAATTAGTTGCTAAAATAAATAGTGAAACAAAAAAAATAAATACCGTTGATGTTGGTGGGGGAATTAGTCCTGAAAAAAGAAATTTTACTTTTGAAGACTATAAAAACTTAATCGTAAAATATTTTGATACAGAAAATCTTAAATTTATCTTTGAACCAGGTAGGCTTATAGCTGCAAATGCAGGAATATTAGTATCAAAAGTACTTTATACAAAGAATATAACTGGAAAAAAATTTGTCATTATCGACGCAGGTATGAACGATATGATGAGGCCTGCATTATACGATGCTCATCACGAAATAATGCCAGATGTCAGGACAAGTGAATATGATGAAATAAATACAGATATAGTTGGTCCAATATGTGAGAGTTCTGACGTATTTCTTAATATTCAAAAATTTAATAAAGTAAAGAGTGGTCAATACGTCATATTAAAAGATGTTGGGGCATATGGTTCAACGATGAGTTCAAACTATAATGCTCGACCACTTATTGAAGAGCTCATGGTAGATGGATCTCAAATAAGAATAATTAGAAAAACTCAGTCATACGAAGACTTTATTAAAAATGAAATTTAATAAGAAAAGAAGCTTCTTATTTGTTCTAATATATAATCAATATAACTGTTAATTGACCTGCTCAATTCAAATGCATTTACACTAGAGTTTTGTATAACCGCATCGATTGATATGAAAATTACTGGGGTCAATAAAAGTAGAAATGGGAGTGGAATACTTGTTTTGTTTTTTTCATAAACAACTGGTAAATTCTGATCCTTTGAATGATCCCGTTCTGCGTAAGTATTAATAATTTCCTCTATTTGTAACTTTTTATCATTTTCATAATTCTTATTTTCATGAAACCAAGAATGGTTGCATCTTGTACATTTAACCTGTCTGCCAAAGCCAATATCCTCTATATTTACTAGATACTTTGCCGAACATGATGGACAGGATATTATCATAGTCTTACTTAATTTTATTAATTGTAATTATTAGCAGTAAAATAGTGTAACTTATTTAAAATGATTAATGAATTAAAATCACATTACATTCATTTTTCTCTACTTTTATTTGTAATTATCGTACTCTTACAATTTAATTTCTTTCTCTTCAACATTCAAAGCTATAAAAATACAGACCTCAATAAAAAAGAAATCGAAGGAATAGTCGTACTAACTGGTGATAAATTTAGAATATTAGAGGGACTTAAAATACTTAATAGTGAGATTGGGTACAAGCTTTTAATATCAGGAGTTAATAAAGAAATTTCTATTGAGGAAATAAAAAAAGAATTTCCAAAATTTAATCAGCTGTTTAATTGTTGTGTTGAACTTGAGAGCATTTCAACAAATACCTTCGAAAATGTTAGAGAAATTTTTTTTTGGAAAAAGAATAATAATATTAAAAATATTCTATTAATAACATCTGATTACCATCTACCCAGAGTTGAACTCGAGGTAAATCGACTTTTATTAGATAAAGAAACTTTCTATTATGGTGTAAAATATGACAATCAAAAAATAAATATTCGTATGAAGAAATTAATTGTAGAGTATATAAAATATTTAAGGACAAAAATAAGTTTGAGTATAGGACTTTAAATTATGATTTATGTAAGATCTCTTTTAGCAAATTTAGCATTTTATATTGTATTATTAATTTGTATTTTTTTTGCACCTATACTTTTTTTCTTACCTAAAATACATATGCTTGGCATCATACGTTTTCAATCAACACATACAAAATTAAGCCTTAAGCTATTTGCAAATCTAGAAGTTGAGTACCGTGGGTTAGAAAACATTCCAAGCACTCGAAAATATCTCATAGCTGCTAAACATCAATCTCTTGCAGAAGCTATTTTTCTTAATGAAGCGATTGAAACACCATCAATAATTGCAAAAAAACAATTATTATTCATACCAATTGTTGGACTTTGTTTTAAGAAAGCAAATTTCATATATGTCGATAGGAGAAAAGGGGAAACAAATATTCAGGCAATGGTGAATTCTGCAAAAAGAAGTATGGACAATGATCCCCGTCCTTTATTAATTTTTCCTGAAGGGACCAGAACACCAGTTGGTGAACGTCGCCCATATAAGTATGGCGTTACAGCTTTGTACGATGGTCTCAAAATTCCTTGTCTACCAGTTGCAATTAATTGTGGTTACTTTTGGTCAAGGAGACGATTTCTTCGTTATCCTGGTAAAATGGTAATTGAATTTTTAAAACCAATTGAGCCAGGACTAGATAAAACTGAATTTACAGAAAAATTATATAATTCTATTGAAAATCAGTCTGATAAACTGCTTGAAGAGGCCAAGATTAAATATCCAAAATGAAGATATTTTCATTTAATAGAATAATCATTTTGGTATTGGCTATTTTGCTCATTTATTCAATTTATTGGATGTTTATTTCTTTTCAGTTGAAATCCCAATTATCAAGTAACCTTGAAAGATACAACATTAAGTATAACGACTTGAGGGTGACGGGGTATCCTTACAGAATATCAGGTTTGATTGTAAATCCTAATCTCAACAGATCAGATAGCCTATCTAATATAGAAATAGGAAATATAAAAATTGATATGAATCCTTTCGATATAAGTAAACTAATGATGAGAACGGATAAAATAAATAGTTCATTTAATGAAGACGACTCTTTAAATTTTTTTTTGAATGATATTCAGCTCAGATTGTCGATGGATAAAGGACAAATTTATGAGATTTATTCAATTTCAAATAATATGAGTCTGAATATAGGTGATTACAATATAGAGAATATAAAAAAAATTATTTTTAAAATGAATAAAGTTAATGAGAATGGCTATCGCGTTTTTTTTACAGCCGTTGCATCAAATGTTTTAGACTCATTTAAAAATGAAACAAGAATTTTGCTAGAGGGAAAAATTTCTGATTTAAGTACAAATTTAAATGGCAATATTCAACTAAACGTATCAAATGTTGAAAACAATGATAATTTGTTTAGTACCCCTTTGGTAATTAAAAATGGAATTATTTCTGTGCTTTTCATCCCTTTGATCGATTTAAAGGAATTATTTTCTTTTTGATCTACCAAAATCGGCATCAGAAGTGTCTTGACCTGCTTTAATTATTTTCTCACGCACAATTCTTGTTTTTGAAAATAACTTATACAAACTATCTCCGTCTTCCCACCGTATTGATTTTTGTATAGCACTCAGGTCTTCAGAAAATCTACCAATCATTTCTAATACAGCTTCTCTGTTTGCCAAAATTACATCTCTCCACATAGTAGGATCTGAGGAAGCAATTCTTGTGAAATCTCTAAATCCACTCGCGCTATACTTAACAATATCTGATTTTGTAAAGTTTTCTAAATCAGCTGCTGTATGGACCATATTATAAGCAATTAGATGGGGCAAATGAGAAGTCACTGCCATTACTTTGTCATGTCTAGAAGGAGTCATAGTTTCTACTTTGCTTCCCAATTTTTTCCAAAAAGTTTTTACTTTATTTATGTCTCTGGTTTTATTGCCTTTTAAAGGTGTAATTATGCACCATCTTTCTTCGAATAGTTCAGCAAAGCCAGCTTTTGGCCCACTTTTTTCAGTACCAGCAATAGGATGAGCAGGTACAAAATTTATCTTTTTTTTAATTAAACTCTCGACTTCTGAAATTGAAGACTCTTTCGCAGATCCAACATCTGTTACAATGGCATCTTTATTAAGATGTGGTGATATCTTTTTAAAAATACTTTTGTAACTGCTTAAGTGAGTACAAATAATAACCAAATCTGAATTCTTTACGCAGTCTGATATATTATTTTTTATTTCACTTGTTAATTTAAGTTTTTTCGCGATAGTTCTTGTTTTTAAAGACCTGGAGTAACCAGAGGTAATTTCTGCTAGTTTTTTCTTTTTTATAGCTAAGGCAATAGAAGAACCTATTAAACCCAAACCAATTATACTAATTTTTTTAAATGGTCTCTTCTTACTTGGCATTATAAAACTCTTTCATAGCTTTAAGGACTTTTCTATTTTCTGTAGATTTACCAATAGATAACCTAATGCAATCTGGAAGATTATACTTATCCATTAACCTTACAATAATTGATTTTGACAATAAATACTGATTTAGTTTTTTTACAGATTTGCCTACATTAATGAGTAGAAAATTTGCTCTGCTATCATAAACATTTACTGGCAATCTACTTAGTTCACTATTCATTTTTTTTAGCCAAAATTTGTTATGGTTTATTGCATTTTTTTCATATTTTTTATCTTTTAATGCCTCAACGCCGGCAAGTTGGGCAATTTGATTTACGTTAAATGGCCCTCTCACTTTATTCATTAATTTTATTATATCTGTATGGGCATAGCACCAACCCAATCTTAAGGACGCCAAACCATAAATTTTTGAGAAAGTTCTAGTGACAATGATATTTTTATATTTTTTGGCAAAGTTAATGCCATTAGAGTAATCTTTATCAGTTACATATTCTGCATAGGCAGAATCAATAATTATAAATATCTTCTTAGGGACACGTGAGATAAGCAATCTTAATTCTTCTTTGGATAGATAAAATCCTGTTGGATTATTGGGCTGCGCAATAAATATAATTTTAGTTTTTTTTGTGATTTTATTTAAAATGCTTTTTACATCAAAACGTAAATTTTTTGTTGATGAACGTTTAACAACGCCCCCACTGATTTTAGAGTAAATTTCAAACATTAAAAAACTGTGTTTAGGAATAATAACTTCGTCTCCTTTATTTAGAAAAAGTTGACAAGCCAGGCCTAGTATCTCGTCTGATCCATTTCCAACGAAGAGGTTGTTGATATTTAATTTGGTTTTTTTTGATAAGGCATTTTTTAATTCCAGACTATTTCCGTCAGGATATTTGTGAGTTTTTGACTTAGCCGTTGATATCGCCTTTTGTACTCGCAAGCTCGGACCAAATGGTGACTCATTAGAGGACACCTTAATAACTTGCTTTTTGCCAGGAATTGATGAAATGCCTCCTTCGTAAAGCTTTATATTTTTAAGTTTTTTCATATTTCAATTGGCTATAAATAGGTGAATATCGCTAAATTTGAAAGAAAATCTTTGAAATAAATAAATCTTCTAATTTGACAATATCCTATTGAATATATAATACATGAATTGCGCCGATTTGAGCACAGCTTGCGGGCGCAATAAAAATGCAGCTAAAGAGGTAGT
>ENA-OSEY01000523-OSEY01000523.1-marine-metagenome-genome-assembly--contig:-NODE-523-length-28125-cov-9.590381_pt1 | contig 28125 bp, 24 predicted proteins | sample MGYA00248465_ERZ534230 | MGnify/ENA primary metagenome ERZ534230 (study PRJEB26409, sample SAMN06344110) | marine metagenome | isolation source: Sea water from surface | place: Atlantic Ocean:Southern...
TAAGAAGTAAAGCAGTTCAAGATGGGGATAAATGGATAATAAATGGTCAAAAAGTTTGGACATCTGGTGCACACTTCTCTGATTATGGAATTCTTGTAGTTAGGCATGATCCAAATCTTGAAAAGCACAAAGGTTTAACATTCTTTTTTGTTGATATGAAATCTCCAGGAATTGAAGTAAAGCCAATAAAACAAATTACAGGCGGATCAAGTTTTAATGAGGTTTATTTCACAGATGTAGAAATACCTGATTCACAAAGACTTGGAGAAATTGGTGACGGCTGGAAAGTGGCGATTACAACCCTTATGAATGAAAGGTTGGCTGTTGGAGACGCGGATGGATGTGATGTTGAGGATGCATTCAAATGGGCTAAAACACAAGATAGTCAGGGTGAACCCCTCCTTAATGATAAAGCTGCAAGAGAATCTATTGCTGATTGGTACTGCGAAGCAAGTGGACTTAAAAATACTAAACTCAGAACAATGTCTGCTTTATCAAAAGGCGATACACCTGGACCAGAGGCATCAATTACAAAAATTGTTAGTGCTGGAAAGCTTCAAGATATAGGAAATTTTGGAATCGATTCAATGGATATGACTGGTATGTTAAAAACTGATGATCCAGATATTAGGAGATTCCAAAATGCATGGCTTGGTGCTCCCGGACTAAGAATTGCTGGTGGAACTGATGAAATTCTGAGAAATATTATTGCAGAGAGAGTTTTGGGTCTTCCACAAGATCCTAGGGCTGACAAAGGAGTTGCATACAAAGATATTCCATCAGGAAAGTCTTAAGTTATCTAAAAATAGCTAGGAATTTAAGAAATTCTGTATTGCCTCCTTGCACAACTATTTCTCCAGATGAAATAGATGAAACAGGGTTTTTTAGTCCAGTAAGAACTCTTTTCAATTCAATTTCTTGTGTTAGTACCTCTAGATCACAATTATTTTGCGCTACATTAGAGATAACAGCAACACCATTCCTAAGAGTAATACTTCTTGCTAATCCTGAACTAAAATTAAAGCATACCTTGTATAAAGACCCATCGTGATCTTCAGGGTTAAACCTTACGGAAAGAACATTAAATAGGGTGTCGATCGATAAATTATCTAAAAAGGTATCATCAATATTCATTAAATTAGTCAGTTCAAATTCATCGTTAAGCTCTATGGCAGATGATAAAAAATAATTCCTTTTGTTTGGATTAGAAGATTTAGCACCTTCATGTATAAGTGCTTTTTGTCTCAAAGTTTTAACCTCTGAATTAAAGAGGTCTAGCGAAATAAGATAATCACTTAATTCAAGAGCCCATTGCATATCTTCTTTGTCCACAGCTAGTCGAAGCTCTTTTATCAATTCATTTTCTCCGCCAGCTAATTTTGATATCCTTTTTGCTTTCTCTTTTCTTGATAAAGGATCTAGTTCAGCCGGATTTCCATTAAACCATCCTAAATATCCATTAAATATGCTTTTCACAGACCACCTAACTGTTCCATAGAATTCGTATAAAAAAGGAGAGCTTGAAAGGTTTTGAGGTAACTCTATCATTTCAGATATTTCATCAGGATAATAACCTGCATTCATAAGTCTAATTGTTTGATCGTGAATATATTGGATTGCATCTCTGTATGTAATAAAAATATTGTTTATTTCATTTTTTCCAATAACAGGTCTTGTATGGCTGGGAAATAAATATTCAGGATAAAACGATTTCATTAGGTCAAGACTTTCTATCCATCCTGTTACGTCGCGATGCGTGGTGCCTCTTATGGTATATAGATTAGGGAATGTTTTATAAATATTATCTCCAGGCATGAGCGATTTATGTTTCGGAAGCCACACAAATATTTGATCATTTGTTTCTCCTGGAGCATGATAAAGTTCAATTTCAATACCTGAAATTGTAATTTTTAATTCATCACTAAATGTAAGGTCTGGTTTTACATAACCATTTGGAGATTTTGAGACATTTAAACGGGGCCCTATTCCAACATTTATGAGCTCTTCTTCTGGTAAAAAAGTTCCAAACATTCTTGCACTTCTTTGAGTGATGATTGGGTTTAAAATCCCAATAATTCTTTGAACGTAATAATCAGTATCCTCATGAGCAATTATTTGAGGTTTATAATCTTGTATATCTAAATAATAAGCAGCACCAAAGGTATGATCACCATGATTATGGGTGTAAATGATTGCTTTGACAGGATTTGAATTCTTTTTTCTAAATAGTTCATATATTTTTTCAGCATCATATCTACTATCAGCAGCATCAATGATGATATTCCCATCTTGACCCTCTACCATGATTGAATTTGCAATACCAAAACCAATAGCAAAATGAATTTTTCCACCAGGGGTATCAAATGTAATTACCTCTTGGTTAAATTCATCTGAATGTTTTATGAGTTTTTCTACTTCAGATGTGGTTGGAACGTTAAACTCTAGGTTTTCTTTTGAGCAGGAAGTTAATATTAAAAAAGTTAATATTGCGTATTTGTACAAAATAAATTGCCTATAAAAAACTAAGCATTATTTCATCTACAAGAATAGCTGAAGCATCATCAGACGATATTGATCTTTTTGAACCATCTCGCCACACAGTTACAACTGTCCAAACTGTTCTCTCTTTTTCAAGGTCTTTTAAATTAATTCTTAGTATATTTTCAGTAACTGTGTAAACATCGTCTCTAAACCTATAATAATCCCAATAATATCTTGAATAGTAATAGTCCATCCTGTCTGATTCTACAGATTCTTTAGTGGTAAAATTTATCTCAAAAATTAGATTTGATTCTTTATTGAAATCTAATCCACGTTCCGAAATAGCACCTTTTAGCTCTTCTCTAAACCTTTCAAGCACAATTGGATTGATTTCTGCACTGATATTAGAAGTATTTATCTTTATATCAAAATCGTTATAATTATCTAAATTAAAAGTCTCGATTGAGTCGACCTGAATATTAGATTGTGTTGTAGAACATCCAATCAAAACAATCAAACTTAGTAGAGTTGTTATATATTTCATAGGTAATTTACGTTTATTATTATGTTTAATTTAGAAGATCAAAAGTATATAAAATTATTAGACCTTAATGCTCAAATATATACTGAATCTGAATTCAATTGCAAGCATATTCATCTGGATTCTAAGAGCAATGAGAAAGTATTTATGGTTGCTTTTAGAACTATTCCGGAAGACTCAACTGGTGTAGCTCATATACTTGAACATACTGCACTATGTGGTTCAAAAAAATATCCTGTGAGAGATCCATTTTTTATGATGATTAGAAGATCATTAAACACATTTATGAATGCTTTTACTTCAAGTGACTGGACTGCATATCCTTTTGCAACACTTAATGATAAAGACTTTAAAAATTTACTTAGTGTATATCTTGATTCTTCTTTTTTTCCTAATTTAGATAAATTAGATTTTTTCCAAGAAGGACACAGGCTGGAGTTTAAAGAAGAGAACAATATTGATAGTGAACTTGAAATAAAAGGTGTTGTCTTTAATGAAATGAAAGGAGCCATGAGCTCTATTTCAAGTCAGTTATGGCATGGCATGTCAAAGCATTTATATGATTCTTCCACTTACAAACATAATAGTGGCGGCGATCCTGAAAGCATTATCGATCTAACTCATGAGTATTTAGTAGATTTTCACAAAAAGCATTATCATCCCTCGAACGCAACATTCTTTACTTTTGGTGACATTAATCCAGAAGACATTCAAGAATTTATTGATGAAAATGTACTTAAAAACTTTGAGCCCTCTAACGATAAGATATTTGTAGAAAATGAAGTTAGGATTGCGTCACCAAAAACTGTTTCAGAGTACTACAACCCTCTTCCAAATGATGAAAATAATCATCATGTGGTTTTAAGCTGGTTACTTGGCGAAAGTCATGATCCTGTGGAGTTGCTCGAATCATATCTCATGTCAAATATTCTATTGGATAATTCAGCATCTCCATTAAGAAAGACCCTTGAAAGCACTAAGTTTGGTAAATCTTTATCGCCTCTTACTGGTCTTGAAACTGATCACAAAGAATTAGTTTTTGCAGCTGGATTAGAAGGCGTTGATTCAAATATGCAAGAAAAGGTTGAAAAGCTGATAGTAGATTGTCTCAAGAATGTTGTAAAAGATGGGATTGAAAAAGAAATAATTGATTCTGCCTTACATCAGCTTGAGATTAGGCAAAAAGAAATAACTGGGTCTGGCATGCCCTATGGACTTCAAATTATGCTTAGCTGTTTACCAGCATGCATTCACAATGATGATCCGCTAAAGGTACTTGATCTTGACGCATCTTTTAAGATTGTAAAAGCTAATCTTGCAAAACCAAAATATATGGAAAAACTTATAGAGGCCAAATTAATTAATAACAATCACAGACTAAATTATTCACTTATTCCAGATGTTGGGTTTAATAAAAAAAATGATGAAAAAATTCTTAATAAAATAAAAAAGAAATCTAAATCGTTAACAAGTGATGATAAAAATGAAATAAAGGTTCTTGCAAAGTCATTAAAAGAAAGACAAAACAGTGTTGATGATCCTGAGATTTTGCCAAAAGTTACTAAAGATGACATTCCATCGAGCAGAGTCTATCCAGTTGCAGAAACTTTTATGTCAAACAACACACTTAATTATTTTTATAATACTGGCACAAATGGCATTACTTACCATTCGGAAATTTATCCATGTGAAGATCTAACCGAGGAAGAGTTTAAAGTCGCATCATTATTTGCAAACACATTAACTGATGTTGGAGTTGGAGGTAAATCTTTTGAAGAAATGCAAAAAATACAATCAGCTGTTACTGGAGGCATTTCAGCATCATTTATTTTAATTCCCAAAAATAATGATAATTATTCTTTAGCATTACAGGTTAGTTCAAAATCACTTGAAAAAAATGAGCCCCAAATGCAAGAATTAATAGCTAGTACTGTTTCTAAATCTAAATTTAATGAGAAAGAAAGAATAAAAGATTTGTTGAATTTTATATCATCAGCAAATGAAAGGTCTGTAATTCAAAATGGTCATGTTTTAGCAATGAGTAACGCTAGTGCTCAGATAAATAATATTGCAGCTACCAATGACATGGGTTCAGGTATTAATTTCATTACAAATACCAATGATTTGTCTAAAAATATTGATAAAAATGAAAATTTAGAGAAATATATTGATCTACTCCAATCAATAAAAAGTAAAATTTTAGAAAGTCCAATACATACATTTACTGCTTCATCAATCGAAAAGAATAATTCTCAAATCAATTTTGATTTTAAAGAAAGTAATGGCTCAAATTTCAAACAAAAACTCTTTGATATTCAAACAGAAAAAATTGGTTGGATTACTGGTGCTCAAGTTTGTTATTGTGCTGAAACATTCCCAACAGTTGACATGAAACATGAAGATGCTGCAGCGCTCACAGTATTGGGAGCTGTATTACGAAATGGATACTTACATTCAGCGATAAGGGAAAAAGGCGGTGCTTATGGAGCTGGAGCTATGCAAGACATTAAAAACAAAGTTTTTAAGTTTTTTTCTTATAGAGATCCAAAATGTACGGAGACATTTAATGAATTTTCTAATTCTAGAGAATGGTCTCTAAAAAATATATCTCCTTCACAACTTGATGAAGGAATCTTAAATGTTATTTCAGGAATTGATAAGCCTTTATCACCTTATGGAGAGGCAATGAGTGACTTTGGGGCAAATATTGATAAAAAAGATCTAGATACAAGACTTCAATTTAGATCAAAGGTAAAAATGTGTTCTGTTGATGATTTAATTAATGTATCTAGAAAATATCTTTTTAATGAATCTAAGCGAGCAGTCATAGCTGGTGAGGGTTATATTGATGAGATGGAAAAGCTAAACTTTAAGATTCAAAATATCTAACTAAAAGAAAATAAATTTTTTCTTTTTGAGTTCCTTTGCACATCCCCAGTATTGCTTCTGGTATTTAGTTGACCTTGCCTGAACTCTATCTGCTACTTTTATTAACCATTGTTTTTTACGATATGACTTTTTTTCAAACCCTCCATATCCTTCGTGATAAGCAAGATACAAAGATCTTGCGTCAGTTTTTTCAAAACCTTGATAATAACCTTTGCTTGCGTACCAACCGATAAAATCTGCAGAGTCACTAAAATTTTTTCTATTAGCTCTTGTATTACCCGTTTCATCTTTGTAGTCATCCCAGGTTTTTGTCAAAGCTTGAGAATAGCCAACTGCTGTTGATGGCCTGAACCAAGGTATCACTCCTAAAATTTTTTCTCTTTCGGGCCTAGCATCAGATTTAAAACTTGATTCTTGATGAACAAATGAGATCAAAACATAAGGTGGTATCTTCCATCTTTTTTCACTTCTAATTGCTGCTTTGTACCAACTTCTTTTTTCTTGAAAAATTAGACAGATGTTATCTGGGTTTTCAGGCGGTTTTGTTGCACATGACTGAAGAACAAAAATTAGTATAAAAAATGCAATGTAACAAAAGTTATATCTTTTCATCTTCTTTAAACCCTCTAAAGTTTTTAAATCTAGGAAACCTTAAACTAAAGTGCTCACTCTCTATACTTTGAGTAATTGCGTCTGCTCTTATTTCAACCATTCTTCCAATTAGTTTATCTTTGGCTGACCAAAATCTTTCTCTCTCATCATCTGTTAAACCACTGCCAACGCTTAAAGAAAAGAATTTTCCATCATCCTCACCTTCAACACTAAAAGCTCCTAGTTTTCCAGCATGTTTTCCAGTACCCTCTTGAATGTCTACCACTTTTAAAGTTACTTCAATAAAAGGTTTAATTTTGAGCCATGCGTGACTTCTTTTACACTCATAAAAGTTATCATTTGGTTTTATCATTAATCCTTCAAAACCTTTATCAAGTGCTTCTTTATTCATTTTTGCAAACTTTTTTTGACCTTTCTCTTCATCAAAATTTATAACTTCGTAATCGACAAGCTTAATTACATCATCAAATTTTTTTGATAATTTATTTAGTTCATTTTTCCTTTCTATCGAATTTAAATTGCTTTTACCAAAATTGAATTCATCAAGTGGAAGAATATCAAATAATGCAAGATAGGCGTCATCAGTTTTTGCTCCTGATTTTCTGTAGACCTGTTTCATTAATGCCTGAAAGTCATCACTCATGACTTCGCCATCAAAAACTACATTATTGAATTCTGATTTACTTAAGGCATTTTCTATATGAGGAAAATTATAAAATATTTTTCCATTTCTGCTGTAAAGAGTTGCCTTCCCATTTTTGACAATTGCTATTACTCTAACACCATCGTATTTATACTCAACCAAACAATCACCTTTAATTTTTTTTGGATGCTTTGCTCCGTCATGGGCTAACATACATGAGAACACCGGCACACGGAATTTAATTCCCATTCTTTTTGCAACGTTATTTACTGTTTTTTCACTAACTCCACATCTAAGATCTTTTATTAGAATCCTTCTATACCAATCGTTCCATTGATTTTTTTTTGATTGATTAACTAATTCAATTATCAAATCTCTGGCAGCATGTCCTGTTTTCTTTCTATCAATGAGCTGTTTCGCAGCTTTTTTGAATTCATTCCATCCTAAGCCCTCACCATCATGATCGCTATCAGGCACTTGCTTTACACCAAAAGTAACTAATGGATCCAAGCACATTTCTAAACCCTCTTGAAATTCAAGCTCATTGAGATATTTTTCAATTACACCTTCTTTGAATAATCTACTGTTATCACTCTCAAGTTCAAGAATTATTCTCCATGGCTTCAACATTGCCTATTCAACCTCTTTTTTTGTACTAGTCTGCACTTGTTTAATTCTTGCAATATCCTGTGCTCTTGACTCAATATGAGAAATCATTTGCTTTGTTATTGGAGCCCTCTCCTCATCACAAATACTAGCATGAAACTTTTCTGAAAAACTTACAGAAAATTCAATCATTTGTTTTACAGCATCTACAGGATCAGTAGTTAAACTAAGGTTTGAAGCAGCTACTATTGCAAAGGTTTTTGTATCATTTTGAAAAGTACCCGGATTCAAGGCATTTGCAACTCGAAATATTTCATTTCCATTAATATCTTGGTAAGAGAAATAATTATTCTTAAGGATCGCACCATAATTTGTTAAAAAACCGTATACTTGATCGTTATCAAACATAGATCTATCAACAGAAATAAGATTTAAAATTGCTAGTTCTTGATCTTCTTCATAGCTTTTAATCTCCTCTTCATTGAATTCAAATGCTTGCTGTCCTTCAATTTCTAGAGATTTATCTTCTTTAAAGCTTTCAGGAACCTCTTCAATCTTTACCTTTAGCTTACCTGAGTTAGAAATCTTTCTTAGATAAAGAAACACAATTATCAAAAATATTAAAACAGCTATTCCTATTAAATATAGATCTGAATTAGTGCCCATTTAAGATTCAGCTAGTTCAAGTGCTTGATTTACATCTACAGATACCATTCTTGAAACGCCAGCCTCCTGCATTGTCACACCCATTAAATAGTCACTGCGCTCCATAGAAACTTTATTGTGCGTAATAAATATGAATTGAACAGTTTTAGACATTTCTTCAACCATATTAATAAATCTCAAGGTATTTAAATCATCAAGTGGAGCATCAACCTCATCCAATAAACAAAATGGTGCAGGATTAAGATCAAAAATAGCAAAAACTAATGCCAAAGCTGTCAATGCCTTTTCACCTCCAGATAACTGAGAAATTGATGAATTTTTTTTACCTGGTGGTCTTGCCATTAAAATGACACCAGCATGCAAGGGATCATCATCTGTTAGGTTAAGTTCTGCTAAGCCTCCACCAAATAACTTTGGAAAGACTTCTTTTAATTTTATATTAACTGCATCAAAACTGTCCTTAAAGATAGTTTTTGTCTCATTATCAATTTTCTTTATTGCTCCATTGAGTTTATCTAAAGCTTCAATAAGATCATCATATTGTTTATCTAGCTCTTCTTTTCTTTTTGATTCTTCTTCGATTTCCTCAGGAGCTGCCAAATTTATAGCACCTAATCTAATTATTTTTGCTTCAATATCAGCTAACTTGTCTTCAAGTTCGCTAATTGACAAGTCTTCATATTTGGTAAAATCTATTTTTTCAATATCTATACCGGCAGCTTTTATTTTTTTGTTTGAATTTTCTAAATTTATTTCATATGTCTTTAAATCAAGCCTAATATTTGTAATTTTTTCTGAAATAGATCTTGAATCAAGTTCGACAATAGATTTATTATTCTCAAGACTTCTCAAATCCTCGTTAAATTTTGATTGTTTTTGCCTCAATGATATTAAAACAGATTCTGCTTGAGAGCTTTCTTCAACATAAGTTTGCATTTCTTCCTCAATAGAGCTTTTAAGTTTTTCAGCTTCAAATATTTCTTTTGAAAGGTCCTCTTGTCTTGATTGATATTCTTCGGTGAGTGTTTTTGATTGGGCTGAAGCAATATTCAAAATTTCTGCAAGCAATACTTTGAGTTTGTTTGCTTTATCTAAAATACTATCATTTTGAATACTATATTTTTTTAACGTAGCAATAATTTCGTTCAAAATGTGAATGGCTTGTTCACTTGGACTTAATTCGTCAAAGTTTTTTTCAGTTTCCTTTGCTTTCTCTAAATTTTCTTTAGTCTTTTCAAGCTTAAACTTTGTTTCATTTTCAGTTTTGTTAATATTTTGAAGATTTGCTTCTCTTTTGGCAATTTCTGCTCCTATTGAATAAAAATTCTTTTGAGCACTTTCGTATTCTGTAAGCACAGATTCATTTTCAGTCCTAAATTGATCTATCTGTGACTGTATTGTTTCAGATTCAGCATTTTTAATTTTTAAATCTCGATTAAGTGAATCTAATTTTTTTTGAAGATCATCTCTGTTATTTTTAGCTTCAAGTGAGAACAATATTGCTGTATCTAATTCAATTTGTGACTTTTCATCATTTAATTTTTTGTATTTCTCTGCAGCCTTTGCTTGATTTTCTAATCTTTTTATTAATCTTCCAATCTCATCTCTTATATCTTTTACACGTGAGAGATTTTCTTTTGTTCTTTTAATTCTTGATTCGGTCTCTCTTCTCCTTTCTCTATATTTTGAAACACCAGCAGCCTCTTCGATATGTGTCCTTAGCTCATCAGGTTTTGCACTGACGAGTTTACTAACCATTCCTTGTTCGATGATTGCATAAGAACTTGGCCCAAGACCAGTACCTAAAAAAATGTCTTGAACATCTTTTCGTCTACATTTTGCATTATTTATAAAATAATCAGACTGTGCATCTCTAGTCATTACTCTTTTAATGGAAACCTCATTATAGGATGCATATTCACCTCCAATCTTTGCACTAGAATTATCAAACAGTAACTCTATGCTACATTGACCAGAAGCTTTTCTTTTTTCAGATCCATTGAAAATAACATCAACCATTGACTCTCCCCTGAGATTCTTAGCAGAAAGCTCACCAAGCACCCATCTAATTGCATCAATTACATTAGATTTACCACATCCATTTGGACCAACAACACCAACCATATTTGTAGGGAAAGAAATTTTCGTTGGATCAACGAAACTTTTAAAACCTGAAAGTTTTATGTGCTTTAACTGCATCTATATAAGCTAAAAATATTGATAATATTATAACTCTTGTGATTCTTTTAACCATTCATTTAGTTCAATTTTGTAATTTAATGATGGTTGATTTTTCTCTAAGACTATTAAATCTTTTGATAAAAAATTAAGACTTGTATCTTTACAATTAATTGCAATAACTGACTCAATAGTTTCGTCATTAAGATACGCTGAAGACAAATCAAATCCTGGAATCAAGCTATCTTTGTTTGAGACGTATATTTCTTCAGATTGTTTAAATAATTTTTCAGCAATTGGAATTTCAGGACCATTTAAGATAAATAATTTGATTGAACCACTAAATTCTGTACAGGGAAATTCAGAATCTTTTTCTATGCTTAGATTTGCGTTCGCAAATAGAGGAAACTTTGCATCTCTGAGATCAGTATATAAATTATAAAAAATTAACTTTTCTTCATTCGAAGTAAAAAATTTCTCAGCATAAGTGATTAAGCTTTCTGCAGAGTTTAATTTATTTAGTTCTATTGCTTTTCCTATAAAGCTTATAAGCCAAACTTGTATTTCATCAGCTTGAAGAAGACTCTCAATTCCTTCAAAAGCATTTTTAGAAATTTTAGAATCAATATAAATTTCTTCCAGGATCTCATTATTCAATACTTGTTTTTTGAATGATCCCATTACAGAAAATTTACTAATGAATATGATTAAACACAAAGAAATAACAATTAGCGAAAGTCCAAAGATTATCCCTTTATTAGTCGTTTGGTTCGCTAACAAGTAGGCTAATATTGGAAATATAGCTATAAAAGCTAGCAAAATAAAAATTGTCATTACGTTTTCTTTCTAAAGAAAAAGATTATAAATGCAATTACGATAAAAATTAGTGGTCCAAACCATAAGATGTATGTCTGTTGTGTAAATTCTGGATCATAAAGAGACTCTTTACCAAATCTATCTGAAACATATTGTTTAATATCTGAATCTGACTTCCCATCTTTTATCATTTCAACAATTTTTAATTTCAAATCTTCAGAAATTGGTGCGTTGGAGCTCGACAAAGAACCTGAAGTACATTTTGGACAACGAATTTCTTTAATTAAATTATTAAATCTTAATTCATCTGCCTGATTATCAAATTTGTAAACCATATCTGAAGAAATATGCATTGATAAGAAAATTATTATCAAAAAATATTTTTTCATTTTAAAGAAAGATTTTTTGAATTAATAATAGGTTGGAATACCTCATTCCACACAATTTGATTTACTTCACCTTGATAATGCGCCACAACTTTCCCGTTATTTACAAGAAATGTTTCTGGTGCGCCTGTAACTCCCAAATCTAATGCTAAAGTTCCTTTAAAATCATGAATTATTAAATCGTATGGATTATCAAATTTATTCAACCAAACAAGTGCGTCACTTCTATCATCTTTATAATTAAGTCCTATGATTTTTATGCCATTATTACTTAGCTTCGATAGATATGGATGTTCGACCATACAGGTAATACACCAACTTGCCCAAACATTTAGTAAGTAATCGCCTTCAAGATCTTTGTTAGAAATTTTGTTTGTACCATTTAAATTTGAAAGTGAAAAATCAGGTATTTCAAAAATTTTATAATCTGCTCCAGGATATTCATTTTCAGTAGATAGCAAAACAAAGAAGAGTCCTATAAGAGATACAGGAATAATAAGTACTAGAACTCTAAGCACAAAACTCATATTTTTTGTCTTTGTTTAGAAAATATTAACATCAGACCAGCAAATGACATAAACACTGCAGAAATCCAAATCCATCTGATTAAATAATTTATTTGAATATTTACTATCCAGCTTCCATCCTCCAGTTGATCTCCAATAGTTAGATATATATCTCTTAGAGGTGTTACATAGATTGCTGTTTCTGTAGTTATCTGCCCTCTAGTGAAATATTTTCTTTTTTCTGGACTAAGAGTAAATGAATTTGAAAAAGAGTCTTCAATACGAAAGTTAGCCTTTATAGCATCATGATTCGATTTATTAACAAGACTAATGTCCTTAAAAAATATATTCAAATCCATATATGATTCAGATTCATTGATTTTTATATTAATGGCTCTTTCAGTGCTTAACATGCTGTTAAATGCAATTGAAACAATCAATAGGCCTAAAGAAAAATGTGCTAGTACACTGAATGGATTAATATACTTTTTAGAAAAAATTGAAGATGCAATTTCAATAATATATCTATGAATTATTAAAAATCCTGCAAATAGTGAAGCAATAATTGTAAATGATTCTGTATTAAAAAAATAAATACACAAAACGACAGATATAACAGCAAGAATAACTGAAAAAGATGTTGGTCCAGCAAAAAATTTCATTTTTACTGTTCTTTGCCATTTTGAATCGATTGAAAAAAATAAAAATATTGAAGCTATAACAACTATTGGTATGAAAATAGCGTTATAAAAAGGAGCTCCAACACTAATTTTTTGATCAAACAAGAATTCATAAACTAATGGATAAGTAACTCCTAACATAATTGAGAACACCAGCGACCCAAATAAAATATTATTTATTGATATGAAGGACTCTTTTGAAAAAGCTTTTATACTGCCTGCTGATCTGATCATAGGCAATCTAATTACAAATAAAATCATGGAAGTGAAAATTATTGTTCCAATAAATGCAAGTAAATAGAGGCCTCTTTGCGGATCATTTGCAAATGAATGCACGCTATCAATTATTCCAGACCTGACTATGAAAGCTCCAAAAAGACTTAACGAAAAAACTGATATAGATAATAAGATAGTCCAAATTCTTAGGTTTGAGGACTTAACGGATACACTAATTGAATGTAAAAATGCAGTTGCAGCTAACCAAGGCATGAGTGCAACATTTTCCACTGGATCCCAAAACCAATAACCACCCCATCCAAGTTCATAATATGCCCACCAGCTACCTAGAGTAATTCCAAGAGTCAAAAAAATCCATGCGGAAACGGACCATTTTCTTACCAGCTCTTCCCACTTTATTTCTGTATTTCCATTAATCAAAAAAGCTAAAGCACATGCAAATGGAATCACAAATCCAACATAACCTAAATACAAAGTTGGAGGATGAATAGCTAAAGCTGGATCTTGTAATACTGGATTTATATCAGCACCATTGGGAGGTCCAAATGGAAGAATCGTCTCGAATGGGTTAGATGTAAGCAACAAAAATGATAAGAATCCCACCAATACAATCGAAATAATGCCTATGCTTAAAGGTTTTAGAGCAACCTCATTATCAACACTTCTATTAAAAAGGAACCCCCATGCAGCAAGAAATAAAATCCATAAAAACATTGATCCTTCATGGGCACTCCAAATTGAAGATATTTTATAAAATGTTGGTAAATCTGAGTTTGAATGGCTTGCAATATATGCAACTGAGAAATTATCTGTAATTGCTAACCAAACATAAATAGTAAAAGATGTAAGTAACAATAAAAATGCATGAGAATAGGTTCTTGAAATAAGGTTTGAAATATAGATGTTTCCTGATCGTATAAATGAAAAACAACCAACCAAGAAAAATAATCCAGTTGCCAATAAAGCTAAAAAATGAGAAATCTCAACTATCATTATTTATTTCGATGTTTGGAGGCATATAGTTTTCATCGTGTTTTGCAAGAACCTCTTCAGCATAAAAAACTTCGTCATTTAGATAACCAAGTGCAACTACACCGCTGCCCTCTTGAAACAAATCAGGGACAATTCCTTTAAATTCCACTTTTACAAAACTCTCATAATCCGTAACAGTAAAACTAATATTTGAATCATTTCTAAAAACAGAGCCTTCTAAAACCATGCCGCCTATTTTAATTCTTTTGTCAGATGAAATATTTTGTTCTTTTAGTTCAGTTGGTGTAAAAAAATAATCAAGATTCGAATTAAGTGAATACAATATTAATGATATTCCTGAAACAGAAAATAAAGAAACTAGCAGAATGTTATAAAGTCTTTTTTTTCTAATTTGATTCATTTAACTTTTTTTTAATTTTTTGAATTTTTTTTCTGTAGGTTATAAAAAAAATAGTAATGCAGGATACGACTATGAATAATACAATCCATACATAAATACCATGACCATTCATATATATGGCCTCTTCAAAAGAATTAAATGCAAAATTAAACATAATCCCGTATCCAAGACTTAGTTTTTTCTCTTATTAATATTTGATATTTTGATGAAGTAAGAACCAAGCAAGTAATTAGGCCTAAAAATCCTATTATTGAACCAATTAAAGGATACAACATCAAAACATCTATTGTTGGTTTTTCAGTCAATGTTATTGATGCTGATTGATGTAAAGTGCTCCACCAATCTACCGATTTCTTAATTATTGGAATATTTACCGCGCCAATAATAACTAGCCATGATGTTAATTTATCAGCCTTCTCGAAGTTACTAAAAGAATTATGTAGAGAAATTAAACCCAAATACATTATAAAAAGTATCAACGTAGAAGTTATTCTTGCATCCCATTGCCACCAAGTTCCCCATGTTGGAATACCCCAAATAGAACCTGAAATTAGAGCTATAAAAGTAGTCATGGCCCCAATTGGAGCTATAGCAATAATTAAGTATGCAGCTAATTTAACTCTCCAAACTAGATAAGTAACACTTGCAACAGCCATTGCAAGATATAAAGATTGTGATAAGAATGATGCGGGCACATGAAGATATATGATCCTATAAGAATTTCCTTGAACAAAATCCTCAGGTGTAAAAAATAACCCCCATATCAAAGAGATGATATAAATAACTAGAGAACTATAAAAAATATACGGATAAAAACGATTAACCTGATAAAGGTAAGTTTTTGGAGATGCAAACTGATGTATGAATTTTTTTATCACTGTAATATGTGTGCGAATAGTTTTTATTCTAAATGAGCTTTTATTATAAAAGATACAATAATAGGCACTGCAATTATTATAATAGATAAGCAGCCTAATAATAAGAGTATAAATTCTAAGTAATTGATTCCTAACTGAAATGCAATAATACTTTTACCTAAAACAATTAGTACTGGGAGGGCTAGCGGCATTGTAATTAATGCGCCTAAAAGCGAGCCTTTATTTAAACTAAGTGCACTTCCAAGAGCAAACAAATTTAAAAAAATATATGAACTTATAATTGAGAGTGGAATAACTGAAATACTCAATAATAAATCTTCTGATGTACCAAGTGAAAATATAAAACTTAAAATTGAAATTGGCACTCCAATCATAAGCCAATAAACAACAATTCTTATAGAAATTAAAAATTGAAAAGAGGTATTCTTTATAATTGTTTGTTCTAATGAACCATCGTTATAATCTTCAATAAAAATATCTTCTGTTGCCAGCATCATGGAAATTAAAATTGCAATCCACAAAACAGAAAAAAATCCTATTTCTAATTTGTCTTGCATGAATTCAACAGTCAAAGGAAAAGCAAGCATAATTAACCAAAAAACTAAAATTGGTCCTAACCAACTCCGAGTCTTTTTCTTTAACTTTAGATACTCTAATTTTAATTCATTCATTTAAGTAACAGTGTTTTCGAGTCAATATCGCACTCAATATGTGAGGTATATATTAAAGTTTTATTTTCTTTGAGCTGATCAGTTAGAAAATCAGTTAATATTATTTGTGTTTCCTTATCAAGCCCAACAAAAGGTTCATCTAAAATAATTAAATCAGAACTATTTAGGAATAATCTAAGTAATCCTAATTTTTTCTGTTGACCATAAGATAAATTTGCAACATTTACATCTAAATATCTTTTTAAGTCTAATATTTCAATGTATTTTTTGAGGCATGGATGATTGTCGAACTCCATTAATAAAATATTATCATCCAAACTTAGATAGTTTTTCAAAGCGTTCTTGTGACCCAAATAACACTTATCTTTGGTTGAGTTTATTGTGATTAATCCCTTAGTCGGATTAGTAATTCCTAAGATAATTCTTAATAAGGTGGATTTACCAGATCCGTTTGGTCCTTTGATATGCAAAGACTCACCCGTGTTTAATGAGAAACTTAAATTATGAAATAGCTTATTGTCATTTACTTTATAAGAAATGTTTTCAGCAATTACAGATGTAATGTTATCCATCAGAAAATATTAAAATTTTTTGACCTTATTATAAGTGCTGGCAATGGGTTTTGTGGATCAATTCTTGAATAAAATCTTTTTGAAAGCTCTTTAAAAGGTGATGTTCCAAATTTACCAATACCACCAACTGAAAAATAAATTCTTTTATTAAAAAAAATTCCTTGTTCTATATCAGGAATACTTCTTACTTGAGTTGAAATTTTTTTGATATTACTTAAAAAATTCTTTTTCTTACTACTAAACTTAAACCAACCCCATGAAGAAATATCAATCATTGAAATTTTCTTTAATATCTCTTTAGATTTTTTAGTTGGCTGTGAAGACGGAGGTAAAAAGACAATTATGTTACCTTTTGCTAAGCCAACTAAATCATCAAGTTTTTTTTCAGAATTTCCATTTTTTTCCAAGTTAGCAGGAATGTATTCCTCAGTCGAACTTGACTGAGGAATTTTGATATTTTTTAGCCTATCTCTTGAACCAAGAATAATATAAGTGACTAAATCTCGACTCAAATTATTTTATATTTTGGACAATGCTTGTTCAAAGTCAGCAATTATATCGTCGACATGCTCGAGGCCAATCGAAAGTCGAACATAACCTGGTGTAATTCCTGCGGCCAACAGCTCTTCTTCATTGAGCTGGCTGTGAGTTGTGCTTCCTGGATGGATTGCTAAGCTTCTTGAGTCTCCAATGTTTGCAACATGGTAAACCATCTCCAGAGAATTAATAAATTTTTCTCCAGCATCTCTACCACCTTTGACTTCAAAGCCCATAAGTCCACCGTTACCTCTTGTGAGATATTTTTCAGCTCTTTCTTTAGCATATCCATCCATTAAAGAAGGATAACTTACCCTTTCAACAGAATCATGATTGGTAAGATATTCAGCAACTTTTTCGGCATTGCTACTGTGTTCTCTCATTCTTAATGCTAAGGTTTCTAGTCCCTGAATAAACATAAATGCATTGAACGGACTCATAGCTGCTCCCATATCCCTTAATATGGTTGTTCTTGCTTTAAGAATATAAGCTATTGGACCAAGAGGTTTAACAGCTTCAGTCCAAACGGCTCCACCATAAGATGGATCAGGAGTATTCAATGCAGGCTGTCTTTCAGGCACGGCCTCCCAGTCGAAATTACCACTATCAACAATAATTCCTCCAATTGAAGTTCCATGGCCACCTATATATTTTGTCGTAGAATGCATTGAAATAGCAGCCCCATGATCGAATGGCTTACAAATTACAGGCGCTGCAGTATTATCAACAATTAAAGGTATCCCAAGCGGTCTACCGATTTCAGCAACCTCTGAAATAGGAAAGACTTCAAAACTTGGATTTGGTAGAACCTCACCATAATATGCTCTAGTATTCTCATCAGTTGCTTCAGCAAAATTATTAGGATCTGCTGGATCAACAAATCTGACTTCAATACCCATATCTGATAGTACATTTTTAAATAAATTGTAGGTGCCTCCATACAAATGCGCAGAAGCAACGATATTATCTCCATTAGCAGCAAGGTTTTGAATTGCAACTGCTGATGCTGCTTGCCCAGATGCAACAGCTAAAGCGCCAACTCCACCTTCAAGTGCAGCGACTCTGTCCTCTAAAACTGCGCATGTTGGATTCATTATTCTTGAATAAATGTTTCCAAGTTCTGATAATGCAAAAAGATTAGCAGCATGTTCAGTGTCATCAAATTGAAAGCTAGTCGTTTGGTGAATAGGTACAGCCACCGAATTAGTATTTTCATCTTTTCTCCACCCTGCATGAAGACCAATTGTTTCAGGATTTGTATAAGTTTTACTCATTAAAATGCACTCCTCTGATAGTGTTTGAACTTAGGTTTAGTATATTAAATATTGACTAATAACAACACCCTTATTCACTTATATACTGGCATATTAGGTCGAAATAATTATAATTACCCAAGGAAAAATTAATATGGCAAAAAAATACACAAATTTTAGGATTGGTGGCTCACCGCAAAAAGTAACAGACGACTATACAGTTTGGTCTAATGATTTGCTTCAAAGAATAATTGCAAGTAAAACAGTAATTCAGCCTGGAGCATCGACTAAAGGTCACAAGTTAATTGACTCTGATGTTGTATACATTATTACTAATGGTAGAGGTACCATGGAAATTGTTGAATATATGAATTCTGATGAAGGTCATGGCGCTAATCCTTCATACGGTATTGAGCATAAGGATTCATATGAGCTATCGGCTGGTGATGTAATTTTGGTTGAATCTGGTGACTATTGTAAAGTTGTAAATGATTCTGATCATGATCAATTAACCTATTTGCGAGTATTTGACAGAGGCGGATGGCGCCAGTAATTCTTTACTAATTAATCTTTATTCTTGCAACCATTGGTAAATGATCCGAGACACCTGTCTTTGACTTAGCATTAAATCTGATTGGCTTCCCAGAATCTTTATAAGCATTATGCTCTGTTATGTGCAGTCTTATAGAATCAGTATCGTAGGATATATTTCGTTGTTTTGATACAAAAATTGTATCTAGAAAGCTCCATGATTTCCCATAGCTATAATAATATGTCCCTTTACAATCCGCACAACCTATTAAATGTGCAACATCCCACAAATCTTCTTGATCATTGTATATAAATAGCTCAGAGTCTTCTTCTGTATTGACATTAAAGTCACCCAAAGCGACCGTGGGCATTTTATGCATTTGTAGAAGCTTTTTTAATTTATTTAAAGAATCTATCCTCATTGAAACATCATGATATCCAGCTGGGAAATGAACGTTATAAACTTTTATCTTTTTATCGTTAATAAGAATCGTTGAGTCAAGAATAGGTCGAGTATCTTTGTCTTCAAACTCACCAGAAAATTTAATGTAATGAAGTGTTGAATCAATTATTTCAAATTTCGAGATGATGGCAGTATCTATTCCTCTATAATCTTTACTCTCAAGCAGCTCTAGATCAATGTATCCATAAGGCTCAAGTAATCTATATAACTGCTCCAAAATGTTAATATTCTCAACCTCTTGCAAGGCTAGTATATCTGGACCTGTTTCATCATAAAGCAAAATATCTCTTGCAAGATTCTTTAGTTTTGCATCTTTAGTTTCAGTGTCCCAGTCAAGATATAGACATTCATTCTTCCAAGAATTAACTGGTACTCTATTGCATGAATTAATATGTTTATTAGTTTGTTTTAGTTCAATAGGAAGATATGCTTTATCATCTTTTTTCGGATCATCTAATTCATCAAAAAGATTATTTACATTCAATGTCATTACCGAGAATGAAGAATTACTTTGAGCTGGAAAAGAAAAAAATAGAGCCAAAAAATAAATAGCTAAATATTTATGCATCTATGTCTTTAATAAATAGTTTTACTTCAAATGAAAGATTTGACTCTTTTCTTTGAGATTCGCTAACATTAATTAAATTCTTAAGCTTATCCTCTGGAAAATTCACAATTTTCCTTTTACTTAAATCAATGTGTCCTAATATGGTTTCAAAAATTGCTGCTGTTTCATTTTTTTCGTTTTCTAAAATACCTAAAAAATGGAGTAATTTTTTATTTGCTTTATAAAGCATAAAAGATGGAAAAACTTTATCGTCTAATCTGAATTCTCTGAGATATCTAATATTATCCTCAAGTGTAAATGTTGAGAAGCCGCTGGCAAAATATGCATCATCAAATTCCAACTCGTTAATATAAAAAGAAGTATAGGTGCTATCAAAAAGCTTGTAATAATAGTTCACATTCATATGACCATTAAGGTCACACATTTCCTCTGTAACAATAATTGGATCTGATTTGTAGGGTAGTGTTTCCATAATAAATAAAAAAGCCCAGATAAACTGGGCTTTAATTATAACGTAAGTCTATTAAAATTTAGTACCAAACATTAGACCAAATGTTCTTGGCTCTGTAATACTTCCATATAGGTTACCACCTTGGAAGTTACTACCTGCTCTTAGATATATAAGGTCTCTTGAATCGTCTAAATTTTTAACGAATCCATTTACATACCAATCTCCATCATTAGGTCTATAGCTAACAAGCAGATCACCATTATGAGATTCAGGTATTTCAGCTCTATCGTTATTCCAGATATCAGCATAGGACTCGCCTCGATACTTTCTAGATAATCTGATGTCAACGGAACCACTACCAGTCAAAAATGTTTTGGTAATAGCAATGTTATAAGAAAGATCTTGTTGCGCAGGCACTCTGTTTCCAGACACATCTTGTGCAACACCATCATTTAAACAAGGGACTCCTTGAAGTGGTGCTGCAGGAGTAAGACATATATATCCTGCAGATTTGTATACAACTTGTCCGTTATTTGCAACAGCGCCAGTCAGTAGACCAGCATTATTAGTTGCAGCATCAAGAGCGCCTAAATATCGAAGAGTTCCTGTAGCTGCAGCTGGATTCAACGGATCAATAATTGCTGCAGAACCGCTTGCAACTTCTGAATCTGATACCAACCAATTGAAATCAATTCTTAAAGTTTCGTTAAGGAATGCAACTAAATTACCTTCAAAACCTTTAATTTCTGCATCAACATTCCAATTAATAGCTGATGTATCCTTGATAGCTCCAACCTGCATGCCGTTTCTGTTATCAACATAAAGGTTCATATTCAATCTAACCGCTCCACCAGCTAAAGATGATCTAAAACCAATATCTAAGGTCTCTGACTCTTCTTCATCAAATGTAAATGGAACTGAGCCACTTGCTAGGCCTGGGTTAAATCCTCCCGGCTTAGATGCAGTAGCAAAACTGACGTACATCATAATGTCATCAGTAATATCTCTTTGAAGAGCTACTTTATAAGATAAGAACTCATCTTGTTGTGTTCCATATCTTGCTTTTACATTGTCAGTGTCGCCTCTATCATATAAACCTGTTGATGGGCCTGTACCTGTAAGCCATGAACTCAGAGGAGTTCCACAATTTGCTTCTGTCAAACATGCAATAGCACTATTAGTTACAACCTGATCGTCATATCTAAAGCCTAATGTTAACTTAGTAATTTCATCTAAATCAAAATAAAATTCACCAAAGGCTGAATTAGTCTTTGTTCTGACGTTTGAATCTTGAAGAACACCAGATATTTCAACTGGTGTATTAAATGCTGGCATTCCTGTGCCACCGATACCCGATAAAGCACAAACATCCATAATTGCTCCACCTGCTGCAGCGACAGGTAGCATCCAGGACCCAACTATTGGACACACGCCTGAAGGGGCAAATCCACCCACAGCAGCTCTTGCAAGAGCTTGGTTAAATGCAAGACCACCATATCTTGACATATCAGGAAGTCCTAAAGATTGGAATACTGCGTTGTAAGGATGATTTCCAAAATTAGCTAGGAAACCACCACCTGCGGTATGCACTGTATAGTTGTTATCATTTCTACCATCATAGGTGTAAACACCAAGTGTATAGTTAAATGCTCCATCAAAATCTGAAATTATATTCAACTCAAACTGTTGATCATTAGAATAAACATCTGAAAAATCATATGCCCTTGCGCTATCTGTAAACTCACTAAACTTAAGATAGTCAATAATACCCTCAACATTTGGAATAGCAGGATTAAGTAATTTAGCTAATCCTGGAAACGGAGCAACAGCAACTGAGCCATCGTTGTCGTTCATTTGATGAAATTCTCTTGTATCGTATGAATATTTTGCTACGAAAGTATAATTTTCAAATTCTTGTCTAAACTCTAAAGTACTAAATGATGTATTTTGATCATGTGAAGGATCTTTATTTAGATATGCTTTTCTAAATGGGTCATCACTTACTAATGCGCCTGCATATGAGTTCGAAATCGCACCTGGATATAGATGTGCTAAAAATCCAATAGCACCAGCATAGTGACCTCTATAATCTGCTGCAGTATTTCCTGGTCCTCTTACAAATGGGCTACAACCATAAAATTGATCAGGCTGACAAAATGATAAATGCTCTTGAGGTCTGCTATCATCTGCTGAATTATGTTGAGTCGTTAAACTTAATGTGGCTGTATCATTTATCAGCCAGTCAAGTGATAATCTAACTGATGACTCATTTCTGTCATCATACTTAGAATCAAGATAAAGGTTATCCATATAACCATCTCTTTGGTTAACAACAAATGCTATTCTTCCAAAAAGATTATCTGTTAATGGGGAATTTAAAACCATTGTTGTTCTTTTAGCATCGTAGTTACCAACAAGAACATCGATAGAACCTTCTGTTTCACCAGTTGGCCTAGCAGTAATAAAGTTAATGACACCAGTGGTAGCATTTCTTCCATTAAGTGTACCCTGAGGCCCCTTAAGAACCTCGATACGCTCTAAATCATAAAAACCAATGTCAGCAAAAACACTATCGTTCACACTATGGCCATTTGAAGCTGTTACAACTGAGGCAGTGTTAGCAGCACCAACACCAAATGATCCAATACCTCTGATTGTATAAGCAGATCCTGAACCAACTGATTTTGAAGAACCCATTCCTGGAACAGATTCAACAATATCTGATAGATCAAATATCTGTTGTGCAGCAATATCATCAGCGCTTAATGCCTCGACTGCTAATGCAACGTCTTGAAGTGATTCTTCTTTCTTAGTTGCTGTAACAACAACTTCTTCTATTTCTTGTGCAACAGTATTAAGTACAAAAAATGAAGCTAAAAATACGAAAGAAGTCCGTAAAATTAAGTTTTTAAATGACATAGAAATCCCCCTTTGTCTAATATAGTTATTAAGTTTATGCATTTATTTATGGTTTTAACAAAATTTAACATATAAATTTTATATATAAATATAAGTTAAATTTATAAAGGTGAATTCTATAGAAAAAAGGCTGGATAAACCAGCCTTTTTAATTGATTTTAACTAAGGATTAAAAATCACGCCCAAATGTTACACCATAAGTTCTTGGGTCAGTATAGGTTCCAAAGTATGATCCCCCTTGTAGAGGTGACGATGCAGCCCAACCGCCAATATATTGATCATCTGCAAGGTTCTTAGCATATAAACCTACATACCAATTGCCTGCATTTGGATTATATTTCATTGAGAAATCGAAGAATTTATGCTCAGGTAACTGGGCTCTTGCTTCATTGAAGACGTTACCTTCTCTTTCTCCTTGATATCTATAGGTTAATCTTGCTGTTAAAACTCCATCTTCCATTGGGAAATCTCTATTCAAAGATAAACTATATGAAAGTTCTGGTGTTCCTGGCACAGTATTTCCATCAATATCAACTGGTGTTGGAGCAAATGGACAGCTAGCACCTTGAAGAGGATTAAATCCAGTAAGCATGGTGAGAATATTTGTAGGTGTTGCTGGAGCAGCACATAAGAAACCAAATGACTTCATCATAATGACTGGAACTCCATCAGCTCTTAGTCCGTAAGTGTATGAAATTGCTCCTGCTGGATCAAATGGAAGACCATCAAGGCTTCCAGCGCCACCATTACCTGGTCCACATGGAGCTACAGCACCACCACAACCCTGAACTCCAGGAGTATAACCAAGAGGATTAACACCCAACACTGATGCTATATTTCCAGGATTAAGTGGATTAAATATAGGCTTACCAATGTCACCTAATTCACTGTCTACAAGTAGCCAGTTAAAATCTAGTCTCAAATTTTCATTTAAATATGCTATTAAATTACCTTCAAAACCATTGATCTCCGCATCAATGTTGTAATTTACAGAGCCTGCGTCTTCAATATTTGAGAATAACATCTTATCTGTCTTGTTAAAGAATAATGCAGCATTAAGCAAAATAGCTCCATTGGCAAAAATATTCTTTGTACCTATTTCAAATACTCCAGTTTCTTCTGGTGCATATGGATCAGGTGTTGATCCAATAACTGGGTTATTACCTCCAGCCTTTTGAGCTGTAGCATAACTTGCGTAAACCATAGAGTTATCTGCTAAGTTATGTTGAATTGCTACTTTAAATTTAGTTGCACTGTCAGCTATAACAACGGATGTTGGATTAAATTGATATACTCCAGATGCATAATCAGCAGCTGTATAATTTGGACATTGAATTTGTCCTAGACAAGTCATTATGTTATCTGTGACTTTGTCATCGTTATATCTGATACCAAGTGTTAATTTTGTATCTTCGCTAATATCATAATAAAGCTCACCTAATAAAGCTGTTGATTTTGTTCTTACGTGATCATCGTTTGAGTAACCACCAAGTCGATTTGGTAATTCATAAGGTGTGATGCCCTGAGCAGCCAACGCAAATGCTAAACAAGCGGGATTAGCACTGCTTGGAACAGCGTTTGCTACAGGTCCAGCCATAGGCAATTGACATGCATCAATCCCACTCAAACCAAAAATAAGTGTTTGATAAAATGGAAGTCCACCGTAACCATCAAACTGCCCACCAAAAACTAACTGACTATATGGATGAGATCTAAATGATTTCATCATGTTCAGTGCTGCTGTTTGAATTAAATAATTATTATGATTTCTTTGATCAAACTGATAAGCACCAACTACAAAGTTCATAGGTCCATCGAAATTAGAGATCAATGTAATCTCAGCCTGCTGATCAAATGTATCTACATCAGCAAATTCATAAGTTCTACTTGAATCAACAATTTCACTGAATGAATAAAATTCAGCTTCCCAACTTATTGGAGGAAGACCCATGCCTGCATTTCCAAGTACTCCTGGTAGCGGATCTGAAGTATAACCGTAATCATTGTCATTCATATGAAAATAATCTCTTGTTCCATAAGAGTACTTAACATTTAAAGTTAAAGTATCTGATAATGCGTGATCGAGTTTTAAAGTAGTAAATTCTGCAATTTGATGATGTTCTGGTACTTTATTTAAATATGCGTATTTAAACTGATCAGGTGCTGTAGCAGGTTGACTAGAATAAGTATCTAACCATGCAGTCGGAACAAGTCCAGCAACTAAACCAGATAATGCAGCAGTACTTCCAGTAGGTGCTGCTGTAATATTAGCAGTTCCTCTTTGAAGTGGATCACAACCAAAAAATAGATTTTTTACACAAAAAGATGTACCGATATTGTTTCTGTTGTCATCACCTTTATATCTATCATATGTAAATTCCAATACAGTGTCGCCAGATATTAAAAAGTCAAAAGATGCTCTTATACCGTATGCACTTCTGTCATCAAATTTTTGACCTGTTCTAAGATTTTCTGAAAAACCGTCTCTATCGTAACTAGTGTATGCAAATCTCGATCTTACTTTATCGCCCATTGGGACATTTAGGGCAGTTGTAAATCTTTTTGAATTGTAAGTACCTAGATCATAGTCAAAGTATCCTCCAAATTCTTCTGCTGGTCTTGCAGTAATTAAGTTGATTACCCCTGATACAGCATTTCTTCCATAAAGAGTTCCTTGAGGACCTTTTAGAACCTCCACTCTCTCTACATCATAGAAGCCAATATCAAATACAGTCGAGGTATTTACACTGTGTCCGTTCATAGCAGTAACAACTGCTCCGACTACTGCAGCACCAACACCATAAGAACCAGTTCCTCTAATTGCGTATGCACCACCTGAACCGATACCTTTAGATGCTGACATTCCTGGAACAACTTCTTGTAAATCATCGAGATCATTGATCATATTTGTTTGCATGTCTTCGGCGCTAAAAGCCTCAACCGAGATAGCAAGGTCTTGAATTGACTCTTCTTTTTTTGTTGCAGTAACAATGACTTCTTCAATTTCTTGAGCAATTGCTCCTAATGAAAAAAGCAATGTTATGCTCGCAAATGTTTTAAATGAAAACTTATAAAAACTATCCATATCTTTGTCCCCCCAATAATGGCTAATTTATTAAAAATATAGTTGAAACTATAACCTATGAATTAAATAAATATAATATTTATATTAAAAAGTTATATATATTAATAAGTTTTATTTATGAGCCTTTATGCCATGGATGACATTTGGAAATTCTTACTGCTGCGAGATAGGTTCCTTTTATAATTCCCTCTTTCAAAATCACCTCAATTGCATAGGCTGAACAAGTTGGTTCAAACCTACATGATGGCGGAAATAATGGTGATATAAAGTATCTATAAAATCTTATTGGGAGTATGAAAACTTTTGCAAGCATTATGCTTAAGCCCTGCTCTCTTTTGTTATATCTTTTATAGCATCATCTAGTGAAAGTACCGATGATTCTTTGCTTCCAATCCTTCTTAAGGATACTGTTTTATCAGCCATTTCCTTCTTGCCAATAGCCAAAATGATAGGTACTTTTTTTGTGCTATGTTCTCTAACCTTATAGCTAATCTTTTCATTTCTTAAATCTACTTCACATCTTATTTTGTTATCTTTAAGGCTCTGTTGAATTTCGAGAGCATAATCATTTGCATCTGAAACAATAGATGCAATTACAACTTGTTGAGGAGCTAACCAGAATGGTAATTTACCAGCATAATTTTCTATTAATATACCAATAAATCTTTCGAATGATCCAAGTACTGCTCTGTGAATCATAACAGGTATATGTTTTTTACCATCTTCACCAATGTAAGTAGCATCCAATCTTTCAGCTAAGTTGAAGTCAAGCTGGAAGGTCCCACACTGCCATTCTCTTCCAATCGCATCAGTAAGAACAAAGTCTAGCTTTGGACCATAAAAAGCTCCATCTCCTTCATCAATTCTATATGGATAGCCTAAATTTTTAATTGCTGCCTCAAGAGCTTCTTCTGCTTTATCCCATATCTCGTCAGATCCAACTCTCATTTCAGGTCTGGTTGATAACTTTATGTCAAAATCTTTGAAACCTAAATCTGCATATAGGTTTGATAGAAATTCAATAAATAAGCCTGTTTCAGATTCAATTTGATCTTCAGTGCAAAAAATATGACCATCATCTTGAGTAAATGCACGGACTCTCATCAAGCCGTGCATTGTCCCTGATGGTTCATATCGGTGACATAAGCCAAATTCAGCATACTTTAAAGGCAGATCTTTATATGACTTAATACCCTGATTGTAGATTTGAACATGACCAGGACAGTTCATAGGTTTTAGAGCATTTACTCTTTTTTCATTTGCATGTTCTTCATCTACTTCAGTTATAAACATATTCTCTCTATATTTATCCCAATGTCCTGAAGCTTCCCAAAGCTTCCTATCAATAACTTGAGGTGTATTTACTTCAATATAGTCATTTTCTTGCAATCTCTTTCTAACAAAATTTCTTAAATTTCTATAAATAGACCATCCATTTGGATGCCAAAAAACCATGCCAGGTGCCTCATCCTGAAAATGAAATAAATCCATTTCTTTTCCAAGTTTTCGATGATCTCTTTTTTGTGCTTCTTCAATATTATTTAAATGCTCATTTAGATCTTT
>ENA-OSEY01000524-OSEY01000524.1-marine-metagenome-genome-assembly--contig:-NODE-524-length-28125-cov-9.336851_pt1 | contig 28125 bp, 18 predicted proteins | sample MGYA00248465_ERZ534230 | MGnify/ENA primary metagenome ERZ534230 (study PRJEB26409, sample SAMN06344110) | marine metagenome | isolation source: Sea water from surface | place: Atlantic Ocean:Southern...
ATGACTTCTTGCAATAGAGATGGATGGCCAAATATTACAATGATAATTTTTAGAAATTATCAATGGGGAGCAGAGAAAAGAAATACTACACTGTGGTATAATAATAATTTTGTTGGAACTGAACTTGATCCTAAATTAAGCTATGCAAAAATAGCAGAGGCTTGTGGTTTTAAGGGAATTAAAGTCAATACTCAAGAGGAACTAACAGAGGCTTTACAACAATCTTGTAAAGATCAGATGCAAGGAATAACAACCTTCATTGAAGTGATGCTTAACCAAGAATTAGGTGAACCTTTTAGAAGAGATGCAATGAAAGCTCCAGTAGAAGTAGCTGGAATTGATCCTAAAGATACAGTAGTTCAATAATCATTTTTGATCTTTAATTATTAGATCAGAACCTTTTTCAGCAATCATCATTGTTGGTGCATTAGTATTTCCAGATGTAATAGTAGGCATCACAGATGCATCAACTACTCTTAAGTTGTGTATACCTTTTACTTTGAGATTATCATTTACAACTGAGTTTTCATCATTACCCATTCTACATGTGCTAACTGGATGAAAAATAGTATTCGCAAATTTACCTGCTTCTCTTGCTAACGATTCATTATCTTTAAATTCTATTCCAGGCCTGTATTCTTTTGGTTGATATTTATTGTATGCCTTTGACTCTAAAACTATTTTTCTAACTATCTTAATTGATTTCGCTGCAATCTCTCTATCTTCGTAAGTAGACAGATAGTTCATTTTTATTTTTGGATAAATTCTTGTATCAGAAGATTTGATTTCTATAGTTCCTCTACTCGTTGGGCGAACATTTGTAATCGTAGGTGTAAAAGCTGGAAATTTATGTAGTTCAGCTTTACCTAATAAATCTGTACTAGCAGGTGAAATATGAAACTGTAAATTAGGATTTTCTAAATAAGAGTCACTTTTAATGAAACCACACAAATAGCTAGCTCCAACTGTTAATGGGCCTTTTCTGTAAATAAAATAATTTAATCCAGTTAAAAATTTTTTTGTAAAACTGTGATATATATCATTTAATGTTTCTAGATTTTTAATTTTGTATACAGGTCTTAACATTAAATGATCAGTCAAATTTTTTCCAACACCATTAATTTCTCTAACGATATTAATATTATTCTTATTTAATAATTCTCCTGGTCCAACACCTGATGTTTGAAGTATGTGAGGGGAACCTATAGTACCTGCACATAATAATACTTCTCTATTTACAGAATAAATAAATTCTTCATTGCCTCTCCAGACATTTACATTTTTTACTTTAAAGTTTTCAAAGGTTAAATTTTTTACATGTGCATTTGTAATGATTTTTAAATTTTTTCTATTTTTTACAGGATTTAAAAAACCTACAGCAGAACTACATCTAAAACCTCTATCAATTGTCATTGGGAAATATCCCATACCTTCATTATCACCATCATTAAAATCAGAATTTTTTTTGTAACCAAATTCTTCCGCAGCATCTAAAAATAAATCTAATAATTTAAATTTTGATCTAATTTGTTCTACTTTGATAGGACCACTGTCCCCATGAAAATCACTTTTAGAGATTTTATAATTTTCTGATTTTTTAAAATAAGGTAATACATCATCCCAAGACCAACCAATATTTCCTAATTGTCTCCAGTAATTATAGTCATTAGCATGACCTCTAATATACAGCATACCATTTATTGACGAACTGCCACCTAGAGTTTTTCCTCTTGGAATAAGCATTTTTCTATTATTACAAAATTCTTCCTCTTCAGTAGTAAAACACCAATCCGTATTTGGGTTATGCATTGTTTTGAAATATCCTCCAGGAATATGTATCCAAGGATTTATATCCTTACCACCGGCTTCAATTAATAAAACTCTAATTTTTTTGTTTTCTGTGAGTCTATTTGCTAAAATACAACCAGCTGTCCCAGCACCAATTATAATATAATCAAATTGTTCATTCATTATTAAGAATTTTTTTTTATTATATACTAATTAAATTAAACATATAACTAACTAAAATAATTAAAATTATTAATGGATATTTTTCTCGCAATAATAGGATTGGGTCTTTTAGTATTAGGTGCAGAAATTGTTATTAGGGGTTCAATTAGTTTTGGAAAAAAAATAAATATTTCATTATTTGCTATTGGAGTTGTAATTGTAGCTGGGGGTACGTCATTGCCTGAGTTGGCAAGTAGCATTAATGCAGTCCTAAATAATTATTCTGACCTTGCTTTAGGTGCAGTAGTTGGGAGTAATATAGCAAATCTAGTACTTGTTATGGCTGCTACGACAATAATTTTTCCAATTGTAAACATAAATAAGAATCAAATTAATCAAGCATGGATCAATATCTTCTTAGGCATTGTTTTAATTTTTATGACGTTTTTTTATTTCAATTATATTTTTGGAATAGTAGCTATTCTTACTCTTATTTATTTAATGTACATTCAAATGAAAAAAGGAGAAATAGATAATACAGAAATAGATAAAAATGATTACTCAACGATAATTTCATTAATATTAATTGTACTAGGTATTATTTTTTTAGTTTTTGGTTCAGATTTATTAGTTAGTTCAGCAATTGAAATAGCAAAAAAATATAATGTTTCTGAGGCAGTTATAGGATTATCATTAATTGCATTTGGCACATCACTCCCTGAATTAGTTGTTGGAATTTTATCTGCAATTAAAAAGAAAGTTGATTTTGCTCTAGGGAATATTTTAGGATCAAATATTTATAATGTTCTTGGTGTTCTAGGTATTAGTTCTTTGTTTGGTAATTTTACATTACCGGAAATATTCTTAAAACAAGATTTATTAATTATGGTTGCTATTACTTCAATAGTTCTAATCTTTATGCTCTCAATGAAAAAAATTGGACGAATATATGGAATTTTAGGTTTATCTATCTATGTTTCTTATTTGTACTATATTTTTTAATTTATATTTAAAATTTAGTTTAAATTTAAATTAAATTGGTTAAATAAAACTTAATATGTTTATTGATAAATTAGAAAAATTACAACATCAGCTTATTGAAAATAATTTAGATGCATTCGTAATTATTCCAGGTTCAAACTTTAGGTATTTAACTGGTGGCGATTTTCACTTGATGGAAAGACCAACAGCGTTAATTATTTCCAAAAATCAAAAACCTCTAGCAATACTTCCAGTACTAGAAGTTGATAGTTTTAGAAAACTGAATATTGATGCTGAAATTTTTCAATGGCAAGATAGTGATGGATATCAAGATGCATTTAATAAAGCATTTGAAAAAATTAAAAATTGTAAATCTTTAGGTGTTGAGGGCCAAAGGATGAGGGTTTTTGAATATGAAGCTATAAAAAACGCAAATAAAGATTTAAATATCAGTAATGCTCAAAGAATAATAAGTAATATACGATTACGTAAAAATAGTGATGATGTAGAAAATTTACAAAAAGCTATCAAAATTGCAGAAACAACGTTAGCTAATACTATTAACTATGTAGAAATAGGAAAGTCGGAAATAGAAATTAAAAATTTTCTACTCCAACAACTTTATGAAAATGGTGCTGAAGGTATTGCATTTGATCCTATTGTTTTGGCAGGTGCTAACTCAGCACTTCCTCATGGTCATTCAAGTAATGATTATTTTTTAAAAGATGGTGATTGTCTCCTTTTCGATTTTGGAGCAGTAGTGAATGGTTATAATTCAGATATAACGAGAACTTTTTTTGTTGGTTCTGCTTCAGATGAGCAAAAAAATTTTTATGATGCAGTTTTGAAAGCAAATAAATTGGGATTAAGTATTTCAAAACCTAATTTAACTATGCATAATCTAGATGACAGTGTACTCAATTCTCTAGAAGATTCTGGTTATAAAGATTATATTGTCCACAAAACCGGACATGGTCTTGGACTAGATGTACATGAAGATCCATATATTATGAGAAAAAATAATGAGCTTCTTGAGGAGGGCATGGTAATCACTATTGAACCCGGTCTTTATAAACAAGGAGATCTTGGTGTTAGAATTGAAGATGATGTTTTAATTACAAATGATGGATGTAAAAGTTTAACTACCTTTTCTAAAGAATTAAGAATTATTTAGTTTTCATATTTTGCTGATGAAATAAAAAATATCCAGATAGTAAACTAGCAAAAGGTTTAGCAAGTTTTACAGTATCTGAATTATAATAAAACTCTTTATGTAGTATATTCATTGTTCCTAATATTATGTTATTATTGATAACAGGAATATTGATTATAGATCCACAACCTAGGCTTGATATCACTTCATGATCAAAAAATAATTTTTTTATTGTCTTCATATCTTTTCCAAGAAAATTTTTTTTATTCAAAACAACTTTTTTTGTCCACTCATTTTTAGGAATTGGTTTTGTGCCAAGAAGAGGATATGCTTTAATGTTGCTAGAGTATACTCTTTCAACATACTTCAATGATTTATCTACAACCATCAGTGTAAATAATTTATGCCCTATAATCTTTTTAACTTTTAAATCTAATTCTTTGAAAAATTTTTTAGAATTTTGAGAATTTGTTTTATTTATTAATTCTACTAAAATTTTATTATGGTTTTGTTGCATCTTCTTCATCAGTTACGGTTGGTATAGCTCTTATAAGAGTTTTTGTGTATTCACTTTTTGGGTTTTGGAAAATTTCTATTGTTTCTCCAGTTTCTTCAATTTTACCTTTATTCATTACAACTACTTTATTAGCAATATTTTTTACAACACTTAAATCATGGGTAATAAAAATGTATGTAAGATCAAATTTCTTTTTTATGTCTAATAATAAATTTAATACTTTTGATTGAACAATAACGTCCAAAGCTGAGGTCGGCTCATCAAGAATTATAACTTTTGGTTCTGTTGCTAAAGCTCTTGCGATTGCAACTCTTTGTTTCTGCCCTCCAGATAATGTATCCGGATATCTATCCATAAAATTGCTTTCTAAACCAACAAAAGATAAGAGTTCTTCAACTTTTTCTTTGTATTTATTATTTTCTACAATTTTATGAATCTTTAATGGCAAGGCTATAGTGCTGTAGATAGTTTTTTTGGGATTTAATGTCGACATTGGATTTTGCTGAACAAACTGGATTAGTTTCCTAAGTTGAAGACTTCTGTTTTTAATTAGTATTTTATTTTCAAATAAAACTTCCCCCTCATCTTGTTGATAGATACCTAATATAATATTAGCTAATGTTGTTTTGCCAGAACCTGACTCTCCAACAATTGCAAAACAATCTCTCTCTAATATTTCTAAGTTTATATTTGATAGTGCTTTCACTATATTATTTTTAATTGTAAATTGTTTTGAAATATCTCGTATCTTAATCATTTTGGATGTGTAAATTTTGGAATTTCAGCGTAGTTAGGAGCATTATCATTGTGAATTGGTATACTAGTGCCATTTAATTTTGGAATAGATTGTAACAATGCTTCAGTATAGGGATGACCTGGATTTTTAAATACTTGAGACTTAGTTCCTTCTTCTACAATAACACCTCTGTAAATGACATAGACTTTCTCTGCAAATCTTCTAACAACTCCCATGTTATGAGTAATTAAAAGTACAGCTGTATTCGTTACCTTTGTTAAATCATCCATTAAATCTAATGCCTGATTTTGCACAGTTACATCTAAAGCAGTACTGGGCTCATCTGCTAAAAGTAAGTCAGGATTATTTATCATTGCCATTGTAATCACTACTCTTTGAGCCATTCCACCACTTAGCTGAAAAGGATATGACTCCATTACTCTTTCAGGATCTCTTATTGAGACCTTAAGTAATGCTTCACATGCTTTATCAAATGAGTCTTTTTTACTAATTTTTCCACCATTACAATTTACTTCAAAAAATTGTTCTTTAATTTTAAATACTGGATTTAATGCAGCGATTGGATCTTGAAATATTATAGAAATATTATTTCCTCTTATTTTTTTAAATTCTCTTTGGGATAAATTGATTAGTTCTCTATCTTTGAAAATAATATTACCATTTTTAAAAACATTTTTTTGGTTTAGTAATCCTAAAATTAATTTAGTTGTTACTGATTTACCTGAACCTGATTCTCCAACTAAGGCTACTTTTTCACCTTTTTCTAACTCTAAATTAATTTTTTTTAGAACATTTAGCGTACCTTCATACATTTTAAAAGATAGCTCTAAATTTTTGATTGATAATAATTTATTAGACATCAACATCAAACATATCTTTCAGACCGTCTCCAACTAAGTTAAAACCAAGCACTACAATTAAAATTGCAAAACCAGGAAACAACGAAAACCACCAAGTGTCAGGTAGAACTGAAGCTCCTTTTGCTACCATTGTACCAAGGTCAGGAGTGGGGGGTTGAGCGCCTAATCCCAAAAAACTTAATGAAGATCCAACAAGAATTACAAAACCTAAATCAAGAGTTATCTTTGTAAGTAGTGAAGGAAGGCAATTAGGTAAAATTTCTCTAAACATAATATGCATTTTAGATGCGCCCATGATTTCAGCCGCTGCAATATAACCCTCAGTTTTTACTGAACGAGTAATATTATAAATCAATCTTGTGTACCATGGCCACCATGCCATAGATACAGCTATCATTGTATAAAATAGATTGGGTCTGTCTAAAAGACCTATAATAGATAGTGCTAAAACTAAAGCGGGGATTGCTAAAAAAACATCTGTGATTCTCATTAAAATCATTTCAGTTTTTTTACCAACATATCCTGCGCATAATCCCATTGTAACTCCAATTGGGACAGCAATCGCAAGAACGACAATTCCTAGTGTTAAAGAAATTCTGTAACCAAAAATTACTCTTGTAAAAATATCTCTTCCAATTTTATCTGTACCAAAAATATATGTAGAACTAGGCGGCTTGGATTTGTTTGCAAAATCTGTAAATGGCCCAACATGTTCTGGAAAAGGTGTTATAAATGGAGCAAATATTGCTAAAATTACAATAGTTGTGACAATTACAAGACCAACTACAGATAAAGGATTTCTACTAAATTTATAAAAATATTTTGATTTAAAAAAATTCATATCAATCCTTAGTAGTTATTCTAGGGTTTAAGAGTAATACCACAAAATCAACAATCATATTAATAATTAGAAAGAATGTTGTAATAACTAATGCTGTTGCAATTATACCATTAAGATCTTTAGCCAGTATAACTTCAACACCATATTTGGCCATACCAGGCCAAACAAAAACAGTTTCAACTAAAAATGCATTTCCTAACATAAAAGCAAAATCCAAACCGATTATTGTAACAGTAGGTATTGAAGCTGGTTTTAATGCATACTTAGTTGCAATTCTATACTCACTAAAAGAGTATGATTTTGCAAACTCAATATATTGTTTTTCATAAACATCACTTAAATTAGTTCTAGTTAATCTAGCGACATTACCAATAGCAGGTAGTGCTATAGCTAGACCTGGTAAAATTAGATGTAAAAAAGCATCACCAAAAACTTTGAAATTGCCCTCAAGAAGAGAATCTACCAAAAGCAAACCAGTCACAAGTGTTGGAGGATCTAAAGCTTCATTCATCCTTTCTGAAACTGGTAAAATTGGAAACCAAAATGCAAAAATTAACATTAGTATTATTGCCCAAAGAAAACTTGGAGTTACAACTCCTAAAAGTGAAATTAATCTTGCAACATTATCAATAATACTATTCTTAAATTTTCCAGAAAGAATTCCAAGAGGCATTCCGATGAGAATCATTAATAAGCCAGACATTAATACTAATTCAAACGTAGCTGGAAAATAAGAAACAATATCAACTAATACTGGTCTTTTAGTATAAGTAGAAATCCCTAAATCACCTTGAAATAATTTTTCAATAAAAATTCCATATTGAATAAAAATTGATTCATTTAAGTGTAAAGTTTCTCTTAATTGTTCAACCATTTCATCAGTAGCAAATGGTCCAAGTGCTATCCTAGCTGGATCTCCAGGTATCAGTCTTGCAAGACAAAAAATTACAATCGAGACACCGAAAAATACAATAATCGAAACAAAAATTCTTCTTAAAAAATATTGTAGAGTGTTCAATTTTATAGATTTACAAAAAAAGGCCGGTCTTTATAGACCGGCCATCAAATTTAATTTACTGCCATTTCTCTAAATGACAAGTTTCTACCCATTGTACCATACTGTTGTTGTGTACTAATTGTATCTGAATTTGATACATTCTTAGATATTGGTTGAAACCCAACAAAGTCAGTTATGAATAAAGTAATAGCATTATCAATCATTACCTGATTGGCAGCTTGATAAATTTTTATTCTTTCAGCTTCATTTGTTTCAGTTCTTCCTTTTTCTAATAGTGCATCAAGCTCTGGATCATTAGCCCATTCAGCTGACATCCACGTACCACCTCTTGAAGAGTGGAACTGAGCGTACATTAGTGCGTCAGGATCTGGTACATTCGCAAGAACTGAAACTACAGTTGCATGCGGAGTATTTTCCCAACTTGATACTTGTTCAGTAAATTTAGCCCAAGGCAAACCAGTTACTGTAGCATCATACCCTAGTTCCATGGCATTTGCTTGTAATTGTAAAGCCCATGGCTCTTCATATGGAACTTCAGCAATCCAAGCTAAATCCAGTGTATAATCAGAAGGATTATATTTACATTTTGCTTGTTCAGCTTTAGCCTTCTCAATATCTCTTTCAATTGGAGCTTTGTTAGGATCGTATCCTAAAACTCCAGCAATTAAAGCTCCACTTGCTTTTTGACCAGCAACTAAATCATCAGTAATTGCGAAAGATTGATAAAGAGCATCATAGTCATAAGCTAATTGTATTGCTCTTCGGCAATGAACATCATCAAATGGCGCTCTTCTATTATTTAGCTTGTTCATCCAAGATCCTGGACGATTAATTTTTACTAAATCGACACTATCTTCTTTTGAAAGTGCAGCAAGAACTTCATTTGGAAGCCACATACTTGAGATCTCATGTTCACCTCTGAGTAAAAGTGCTTTAATTGTAGCTGCTTCAACACTGTATTTAATAATTACTTCATCTGGTGCCTTTGCATTATGACCTTGAAAATAATCATCATTTTTAACTAATACAGTTTTAACGTTTGGATCGTGTTCACTTAATTTATAAGCACCAGTTCCAGCAGAAGTTGATAATAGATATGCTTCACCGTAATCGCCATTATCACCATAATTACCGTCAACAGTATTAGCTTGAACATCATCTTTATCAACAATCGCCAATCTCATTAAACTTGCAACTAGTGGCGCAAATGGTTCTGTTGTTTTAAACTGAACTGTACTTGCATCTAAAGCAGTAACACTTTCAACTGAACCAAAAAGGAATGAAAAACCCTGACCCATATCCATTAATCTATTAAATGAATAAACTACATCGTCAGCATCAAGTGTATTTCCACTATGAAATTTTACACCACTTTTTAAAGATACATTCAATGTGTTTGGATCTGGATATTCCCAACCAGTTGAAAGTAATGGTTTAAGTCCACTTCCATTTTTCCCTTCATCAACGAGAGCGTCATAGACATTAAATATAATTACAGAATCTATGTTATCAGAGAATTTAGCTGGATCAGCTTCTCCAATTGCTGCTTCGTCAGTTCTGATTACCGTTTTTGCACTTACAAATGAAAAAGATAATACAGATATAATTAGGGATAATAAAATTGTTTTAAAAAAACTAATTTTTTTCATTTTATTCCTCCTAAAAAAAATTAAATATTGATAAATCTTAGAGGAATTAAAAAAGAATTCAATTGTATAATATTGAACGTATATATGAAAAAATTGCTATTTTTTTTTGATTATTTAATTAAATTTGAAATGTTTAAAGTTTTCTTCGACGTATTTTTTAGATAAATATTCTTGTTTTAAGTCATACTCAATTTTTTCTATTTTTCGAAACTCGGGATTTCCATACCCACCACCGCCACCAGTTAAAAAAATTATCTTATCACCTTTATCTAATTTATATCCTGATTTCTTTGGCATAAAAAATTTATCTCCATTTTTTTTAATTACTTGTACGTTATTTGCTCTTCCAGCTTTCCCATCTTTTATACCCCATGGAGGATTCTTTGTTCTTTCAACAACAGTCGTAATAAATGTTTCTTCAATCATTTCGAATTCTAAATCTAAACCTAAACCCCCTCTAAATTCACCTGCGCCACAAGAGTCTTTAGCTAATTCTATTTTATTTATTAGCCAAGGATTTTTTGACTCCCAAATTTCTGTCGGAGAAATTCTAGTGCCAGCTGAATTGTGATGCATTGAAGTAACCCCATCACCATTGTAAAAACCACCTTGGCCTACAGGATGAGGAGCTCCGTCTGCCCAAGGTTCACCATCTTTTTCTCTTTTGCCCCACCAAACTGCTGCAGCTAAACACCCACCACTACTTGCAGGAAATGCTTCAGGTAATTTTTCAGATAGAATTCTGTAAATAACTTCAATTACTTGTAAACCAGGCCATCCATTTAAAAAACAAGGAGCAGGAGAAACCGGATTAAACATAGTTCCTTTTTTTGTTTTAACAATTAATGGTCTAAAAAAACCTTCATTTGGCTGCTCCCCATTTCCTGCCATCATACTAAATGCAACACGGGCTTTAGAAACAGTTGATGGTAGAGGACAATTGATTGGTCCATTTTGTTGATCTGGTGCATCTGTAAAATCTAGAATTAAATCTGAACCTTTTACTTCAATAGATATTTTGAATTTCACAACACCTTCATCGACGCCATTACTATCCATCTGACCAAAACCAGAATATGTACCATCAGGAATTTTTTGTAAACTTTTTCTAACTAATTTTTCACCATGTTCATATATTTCTAAGACAGATGCATAAAATAATTCGTAACCAAATTTATTTACAATTCTTTTTAAAGCATTTGCTCCTGCAATTATTCCATTTAGTTGAGCATTTAAATCACCCTCAATAGCCTTAGGTACTCTTGAATTGGCTTTGATTAATTTAAAAATATCTTCTTCTAATTTTCCTTTTTTATAAAGCTTAAGCCCAGGGTAAATTGTTCCTTCTTGAAAAACATCTACTGTATCTGTTGAATAAGGTTCTTTACCTCCTGTATCAAGCCAGTGAGCTTTAATTGCTGTATATCCTATTAGTTTGTTTTCTATAAAAACTGGCTTAACTAGTGCAGCATCCTGTGAATGAGAACCTGAACCATATGGATTATTATATATAATTATATCTCCATCAAAGATATTTTCTTCTCCCCCAACTTCTTTAACTGCTTGCTCTACACAAAAACTCAGTGTCCCCATGAAACCAGGTAAACTTGGTGACTGTGAAAGCATACAATAATTTTTATCGTAGATTGCACTAGCAAAATCAAGAACCTCATAAATGATGGGTGAAAAAGCTGATCTTACCAAAGCCTTTTTCATTTGCTCTGCTGCTGAATTGAGACTATTTCTAATTATTTCAGAAGTTATTGGATCAGTTTTAATTTTTTTATTTTTTTTTAATTCCTTAGATTGAAAAATATCAATACTCATAACTATATTTCGATAATAATGATTTTATTCTACTTTTAATAAAAAAATTTTCAAAATTAATAATATTGTCTGTTAATTATTCTTGAATTCTAAATAGCATCTGATAGCTTACTTTCTATTATGTCATCAAGAATAGGAGTAGATATAGGTGGTACATTTACTGATTTTATTGTTTATGATGAAAATGATAACAAAGTAATAATTGATAAAATACCAACGACTCCAGCAGATCCTGAAAAAGCAGTTATTGAAGTAGTTAAAAGAAATTTAAATAAGGAACAGTTAAGTAATATTGATTTTTTCTTACATGGTACTACTGTTGGTTTAAATGCTTTATTAGAAAGAAAGGGATCAAAAGTAGGATTACTTTGCACAAAAGGTTTTAGAGACATTATTGAGATTAGAAGGGGCGATAGGGATGAAATGTACAATTTATTTTGGCAACCACCACCGCCATTAGTTCCACGTTATTTAAGACTAGAAATTGAAGAGAGGTTATTTGCAAATGGGAAGGTTCACACTAATCTAAACATAAATGATGTTAAAGAGTCTTGTAAACATTTTATTGATGAAGGTGTTAACAGTGTTGCTATAGCTTTTATGAATGCTTATTCCAATAAAGAGCATGAATTACTTGCTAAAAAAACTTTAATAGAAAATGGTTTTAAAGGTGAAATTTCATTATCGTCTTTGGTTTCAGGTGAATATAGGGAATACGAAAGAACAACAACCACAATAATAGATGCTTTCGTAAAAGCTAGAATGTCAAATTATTTAGATACTTTAAAAAATAGTCTTAATGACATTGGTTTTAAAGGTTCGTTTCTTTTAACTCGATCTGGAAGTGGTTCAATGACCTTTGATGAAGCAAGTGAAAGACCTTTTGAGACAATTATGTCAGGTCCAGTTGCAGGAGCAGAGGGTGCAGGAGAATTATCAAGGAAGCTTAAAAATACAAATATGGTTACTGCAGATGTTGGCGGTACAAGTTTTGATACTTGTTTAATTTTAGATGGAAGACCACAAATACAATTTGAAGGAAAAATAGTTGGTTTACCTCTCCAATCTCCTTGGGTAGATGTTCGTTCAATTGGTGCTGGTGGTGGATCAATTGCCTACTTGGATGATGGAGGTTTGCTTAGATCAGGACCTCAAAGTGCTGGGGCTGTTCCGGGTCCAGCATGTTATGAAAGAGGTGGAAAACAACCAACAACTACTGATGCTGCTTTTTATTTAGGAATGCTTGGTGAAGGTAAACTAGCATCAGGATTACAATTAAATAAAAAACTAGCGGAAGACGCCCTTAATTCTGTTGGTTCAAAAATTAATTTATCAGCTTTTGATACTGCAAAAGGTATTCTAAAAATAAGTAGTGCCAATATGGCTGATGCGATTAGAGAGATTACAATTGAACAAGGTATTGATCCTAGAGAGTTAAAACTTTTAGCTTTTGGAGGCGCCGGTCCTTTAATGTCTAATTTAATAGCTGAAGAACTTGAAATAAAAGAAATAATTATACCTCCTTACTCTGGTAATTTTTCTGCTTGGGGACTTTTAGGAGCAGATTTGCTACAGATGAATGCCAAAACTAAAATTCTACGTCTATCAGATGATGCATTAACTGAGTGTAACACCATTTTAGAAAATTTATTCAAAGAATTAGAGGAAAGACAAAAAATAGATTTTACAGCTAATGAAAAAATAAAAGAAGTTGCTCTTGACATGAGATGGATGGGTCAAGAACATACAATTACTCTTAAAATTGATGATCATTCAGATGGAAAAATAAATTTAGATTCTGAAACGTTAAAACAAAACTTTATGAAAGAATATGAAAAAACTTTTGGAAGTAAATTAGATACTGTAGTCGAGGTCGTATCTACTAGAGCATCAATACGCGTTAATCTACCTAGAAAATCAGAGTCAGGAAAAATAGAAGAAGATAATATAGAAATATCTTCAAGTACAATTAGTTGTTTTTCATTTAATGCTGATAAAAATTTAGAATTTAAAATTATTCCTAGAAACGAAATAAAATCTGGAATGTCAGGACCTATGATAATTTTGGAAAGTACAGCAGTTACTTATGTTGATGAAAATTATAATATTAATACAGATGGATTAGGAAACCTAATTCTTAATAATAAGGAGAATTAATTTAATGAGTAGTGAACTTCATCATTATAAATGTGGCGTAGATAGAAAATCAAATAAAGCAGAGGTTGATCCAATTACAACCCAGATAGTAAGAAACTCATTAAATTCTGCTGCTGAACAAATGAAAAGAGCGCTATGCAGAACTGCAATGTCTCCTGTAATTTACGATGTATTAGATTTTGCTGGTGCTATTTATGACAATCACATGAGACTTTTAGCTCAGGCACCAAGCTTACCATTGTTTATGGGAACTTTAAATTTTTGTATTGAGGAAGCAGTTAAAGGAGTTGGGGGAGAGTCCAAACTCAATGAAGGTGATATAATTATATATAACTCACCTTATGGTACTGGTTCACACCCACAAGATGCTGCATTAGTTATGCCAGTTTTTTTTGATGGAGAATTAATAGCATACACCGCAATTAAAGCGCATTGGCTTGATATAGCTGGAAAAGAACCATACTCAACAGATACAGTTGATGTTTTTCAAGAGGGAACCGTTTACCCAGGTGTTAAACTTTATAATAAAGGTGAATTAGTTGAGGACATTTACAAAATGTGTATTGCTAATACACGAGTTCCTAACTCTGTTGCAGGTGATATTAACGCTCAAGCAATTGGAGTAAGAGCTGGTGAAAGAGCATTAAAGAAGATTGTCGCAAAATATGGTTTAAAAAAATTTAGAGATACTACTGAAGCAATCTTTGATGCCGGTGAAATGATAGTTAGAAACTACTTAAAGAAAATTCCTAATGGTGAGTATGTTGGATCAGGACAAATGGATAGTAATGGTGTTGAAGAAGGTACAGTACCATTTGATTTGAAAGTAATTATTGAGGATGAAAAAGTAATTTTAGATATGTCAAATGCACCACCTCAACAAAATGGACCTATAAATTGTCCTTTACCTTCAACTGTATCAACAGCTCGTGTATCTATGAGTATGTTAGCCGGAAGTAATGAGCCACCTAACGAAGGTTTTTTTAGACCAATAGAGGTTATCACTAAACCTGGAACGCTGTTCCATCCTATTTCTCCTGCCCCATGTTTTTTATATGGTTGGCCTGCTTTACAAGCAATAGAAGTTTTTTATAGAGCTCTTGGAACAAAGTTCCCTGAAAATGTTCCAGCAAGTAGTGGAGGTTGTATAAATGGTATTGTCTGGTGGGGCATACGAGAAGAAACTGGTGAGCCTTGGGCAGATGGGGCTCCTCATCCAGTTGGTCAAGGTGCAAGTCATTTTGGAGATGGAGCAACATGTCTTCATCATGCAGAATCAGCAACTAGATTTGCTCCAGCAGAGGTTTGGGAAAATAGAAACCCTTGGTTGATAAATAAAGTTGAACTAATTCAAGACAGTTGTGGAGCTGGAAAAAATAGAGGAGGTTTGGGAGTTAACTTTGAATTTGAAATGTTAGAGGATTCTTTTGCAACCACAGTTTGTGAAAGAAGTAAACTACCTCCTTGGGGTTTAAACGGCGGTCTTGAAGCTCTGCCGAATAATTGTTTTTTAATGGAAGATGGAAAGACAAATAGAGAAGTTCCAAAAGCTACTAGAGTTCCAATTAAAAAAGGTAACAAAATATTACTTCAATGTGGAGGTGGTGGCGGATATGGAGATCCGAAAGAAAGAGATCATAACAAAATTATTGATGATGTAAAACAGGGTTATTTATCTAAAGAATATGTAAATAAATACTACCCAGATGTTAAATTATAATAAATGTTAAGAGTAGCAACAGATGTGGGCGGTACTTTTACCGATTTAGTATATTTTGAAATTGATGAAAAATCTGGAAAAGCACTTTCTATAAAAACTGCAAAAAGCGACACTACTCCTAGTAGTTATGAAAAGGGAGTTTTTGATGCAATTGAGAAAGGAAATGTAGATATTGCTAAATCTACTTTTTTCGCCCATGGAACAACAGTAGTTATTAATTCGATAACTGAAAGAAAAGGTGTATTAACAGGATTAGTTACTACTAAAGGTTTTAGGGATAGTCTAGAAATTGCAAGAGGAGATAGACCTGACTTCTTTAATCTCAGATATCAAAAACCAAAACCCTTCGTTCCTAGGTATTTAAGAGCAGAGGTTCCTGGTAGAATTGATTTCTTAGGAAAAGAATTAACTCCTCTTGATTTATCAGGTTTGGATAAAATAATTGAAAAATTCAAAAAACATGATGTGCAATCTATTGCTGTATGCTTAATTCATGGATATGCTAATTCACTGCATGAACAAAAAGTAATTGATTATATAAAAAGTAAGTGGGCAGAAATTGACATTGTTGCTTCCCACCAAATTACAAGAGAATGGAGAGAGTACGAAAGGACTAATACAACTGCTTTATGTGCATATGTTAAACCCATTGCAAGAAGTTACTTGGACAAACTTAATGATAAATTAATAGCTGCTAACTTTAGTGGCAACCCTTATGTTATGCAATCTAATGGGGGTATTGACACTTTTGAGTCAACAAAAGCTATCCCTTTGACAATGATAGAATCTGGCCCTACTAGTGGAGTGTTAGGTGCAGCAGAGTTAGGAAAATTAATTAAAGAAAATAATTTAATTACCTTAGATGTTGGTGGTACTACAGCTAAGTGTTCACTCATAGAAAATGGTAATGTAAAAATTAACACAAACTATTGGATAGAAAAAAATAGACAATCTGCAGGATATCCAGTTATGCTTCCAGTTGTTGACATAGTTGAAATCGGCAATGGAGGAGGAAGTATAGCATGGGTAGATAATTATGATAAATTACATGTTGGTCCACAAAGTGCAGGAGCTGATCCAGGCCCAGTATCATATGGGAAAGGTGGCACATCTATTACTACAACTGATGCAAATTTGATTACAAATAGGATTAATCAGAATTATTTCTGCGGTGGAGAAATTAAGGCTGATATGGATGCTGTAAGTAAAACAATAGCACCTCTTTCTAAAAAATTAAAATTTACTAATGAAGAAACTGCACGTGGCATCATACGTATTGCTAATAATAATATGATAAATGCACTTAAACTTGTATCTGTTAATAAGGGATACGATCCAAGAGATTTTAGTCTTGTAGCTTTTGGAGGTGGTGGTGGAATGCATGCTACATCGTTAGCAAAGGAATTAAATATTCCAAAAGTGATAATACCAGTTAATTCTTCTGTTTTTTCTGCTTGGGGCATGTTGATGAGTGATTTGAGAAGAGATTATATTCTTACTAAACTTACTACTATGAATGACCAAGCAATTGATATTTTGAATAAAACTTTTAGTGAAATGGAAAAACAAGCAGAAGAAAGTTATAAAAAAGAAAATATTTCTAAAGAATTAATATCATTTAAAAGATTTGGAAGTTTTAGATACTTGGGTCAAGATCATTCTGTTGAAATTCCAATTACAAATTCAAAATTTGATGAAGATTCAATAAAGAAAATTATTGATGATTTTCATACTCAATATGAAAAAGAATTTACTTATAAATTAGAAAACCAAGTAGATATGATTCAATTTCACCTTGTAGCTTTTGCCAAAATTGAAAAGCCTGAGTTACAAGAGAGAAAAATTACAAATATAAAAGTTGAAGATACTATAAAAGAGACAAGAGAAGTAGATTTTGATGAAATGGGAGTGCATAAATCAAATATTTATAATTTCGATCTTCTAGAACCTGGAATGGAATTTACTGGCCCAGCAATAGTTGAAGATCCAAGCACTACGGTTGTAATTTTTCCTAAACAAAAATGTAAAGTAGATAAGTTTGCAAATTTACACATCTCAATAGGAGGAGAAAATAGTGAATAGTATAAAAAATGATCCAATAACGACTGAGATTATTCAAAGTTCACTACAAGCTGCTTGCGATGAAATGTTTGTAGCTATGAGAAAAACTGCAATGAGCTCAATTATTTATGAAGTTCTTGATTTTGGAACAGCCGTAACAGATTCTAACGGTAACATAGCTGCTTCTGGTGCTGGTATACCTGCATTTATTGCAATGTGTGATAAGGCAGTGCAAGCTGTTATAAAAAAATATGATTCAAATCAAATAAAAGAAGGTGATGTTTTTGCTACTAATGATCCTTACAATGGAGGAGTAACTCATTTAAATGATGTTATTGTTGTTATGCCAGTTTTTTCACAAGGAGAAAGAATAGCATGGACGGCAAATATTGCTCATTGGCCTGATTTAGGAGGGATGGCTCCTGGAGGTATTTCAGCTGATGCAAAAGAAATATTCCAAGAAGGTTTACAACTTCCAGTAATCAAAATGATTGAAAATGGGAAACCAATCCAATCAGTAATAGATATTATAACGGCTAATAGTAGAGTACCACAATACACACTTGGAGATATGTGGGCAGCTATAGCTTCAATAAGAGTAGGGGAAAAAAGAATTAAGGATATTGCAAATAAATATGGAACAGAAATATTTAAAAATTCTGTTCAACAATTTATGGATTATGGTGAAAGAACTTCTTTGGATGCGTTATCAAGTCTTCCTCATGGAACTTATCATGGAGAAGATTTACTTGATGATGGCAGAAAAATTCAGGTTGATGTTACTATTAACGATAAAGAATTTATTGTAGATTTAAGAAATAATCCAGAGCAAGATGATGGACCAAATAATGCTTCATATGATGGAACAGTAGTATCTGCGCAAATGGCATTTAAAGGGATCACTTCAAGTGATTTCATTTGTAATGCTGGAACGTTTAGACCTTTAAAAGTTTTATGTGATGAAGGATCTATGTTTAATCCAGTAAGACCCGCTGCTCAAGGTATATACTACGAAACAGATATTAGATCCTATGATTTAATTTGGAAAACTATTTCCCATCTAAATCCAAATAAATCATCTGCTGGAAGTTTTGCTTCTATATGTGGTACATTTATGGGTGGCCAACATCCGGATACTGGAGCTACCTTTATCATTATAGAACCACAAGTTGGTGGTTGGGGAGCAAGTAGCGTAAGTGATGGCTGTAGTGCAAACTTTTCTGCTTTTCACGGTGATACTTTTAATACCCCCGCAGAAATATCTGAAGCTAGACATGGTGTTTATGTAGATCAAATGAGACTTACTGACGAAGATGGTGGTGAAGGTAAATTTAGAGGTGGCAAAGGAATAGTAATGGATTACAGAGTTAGATCAAAAAATGCCTGGGTATCAGTAGCTTATACAAGGTCTAAAAGTTTACCATGGGCATTAGATGGGGGTAATGAAGGTGGATCTAATTATATTGAGGTAATTCGTAAAAATGGAGATCTAGAAAAATATTCTGTTGTAACTGGATTAACTCTTGAACCAGAAGATGTCGTGAGAATTCATACTGGTAATGGAGGAGGGTGTGGTAAGCCAGAACTTAGAGACAAGTCTTTGATTGAAGAAGATTTACTGAATGAATACATCACTTTAGATCAAGCAAAAAAATTTTATAAATACAAGTAGTTTAAATTTTAAAAACTGGATTTTTTATTTTTTTTGAATTTATTTCAATTCCAAGACCAATATTATTTGATGCCTCAAATTTACCTTTTTTTCTTTGTGGGGAACCCTTAGAATAGCTCAATGTGTTATAACTATTAAAATCAGTTGATGAAAAAAGATATTTCGAAGGTGTACTATGAGCTAAATGTGCAATTGCTGATGTTGCAATATCACCACCCCATGAGTCTTCAATAGTCATTCCAACTCCTAACTCAACACATAAGTCTCTTAATAATTTACTTTTTGTAATTCCGCCAAGTTTACTTATTTTTATATTAATTATATCCATAGCTTTATCTTTATAAGCTCTTAAAAAAGCACTTATAGAATCAATATTTTCATCCAAAATAAATGGGTTACTGCATTTATCCCTAACAATTAAATTTTCCTCATAAGTTAAGCAAGGTTGTTCAATATAAATATTTAAATGATTAGTTTCTTTGACTACTTTAAGCGCATCATGCATCAGCCAACCAGTATTAGCATCAGCAACTAATATCTCATTATTCTTTAATTTCGATCTAATTAATTTAATTCTTTCAATATCCTCTATTGGGTCCCCACCAACTTTAAGTTGAAATTTTTTATATCCCTCTTTTTGATATTTAATAACTTTCTTTGTCATTGCTTTAGGGGACTCTTGAGAAATTGCTCGATATAGATCTACATTTTTTCCAAATTTTCCTCCAAGTAATTTCCATAATGGGACTTGCATTACTTTTGATGTTATATCCCAGCAAGCAATATCAATTGGTGATTTAACATAGTTGTGACCTTTTAAGTTTTTATCCATTTCTAAATTAATTTCTTGTAGATCTGTTGGATCTTTATTGATTAGGTATTTACCAATCTGCTTTATGCCCGTTCTTACACCTTCAGCATAAGCAGGTAAATACGCAGGACCAAGCGTACAAACTTCTCCAAGTCCACTAATTCCAATATTGGTATTTATTTTTACAATTGTTGAATCAAAAGAGTTTACTGAATTACCATGAGACCAACTATAATTTCCTTCTTTAAGTGGAAGATCTATTTTAAAAACTTCAATTGATTTTATTTTAATCATTTTCATCCGATAGCATTAATAAAGAAGTATTTCCACCTGACGCTGTAATATCATTTGATAATGTTTTTTCATTTAACAGATTAAGCAAATAATTTGGTCCTCCAGCTTTCGGACCTGTTCCTGACAATCCTCTCCCTCCAAATGGTTGTGATCCTACCACAGCTCCAGTAATGTTTCTATTTATATAAATATTTCCTACATTAACATTATTTGAAATAAAATTTATCGTGCTGTCAATTCTACTATGTATTCCTAAAGTTAATCCATAATTTAAATTATTTATTTCATCTACTAAGTTATCCATTTTATCAGAAGAATATCTTACGATATGAAGTATAGGTCCAAAAACTTCTTCATCAATTTCTTTTAAATCATTTATTTCAATTATTGTAGGTTGAATAAAAAACCCATCTAAATTTTTATCTAATTCAAAGTTAAATAAAATTTTTTCTTTAAATCTATCTAAGTGTTTTAATATTCTGTTTTTAGCCTCAATATCAATTAAAGGTCCAATATCTGTATCTAATAAATAAGGTAAACCTACCTTTAATTTTTTTGTTGCACCAATTAACATGTTTATAGTTTTGTCGTAAACTTCATCCTGAATTGCAAGAACTCTAAGTGCAGAACATCTTTGCCCGGCAGAATTAAACGCTGATTCTATTACATCATCAACAACTTGTTCTGTTAACGCAGATGAGTCCACAATCATAAAATTCTGGCCTCCTGTTTCAGCAGTTAAAGATATTATTTCTTTTCTTTGGTTAAGATTAAGTTGAATCTTATTCGCTGTTTCAGAAGAGCCTGTAAATAAAACTCCTTTTATGTGTTTATTTTTAAGAACTTCATCACCAATACTTTCTCCATCACCTAATATTAATTGCAAAGCCTCTTTAGGAAGTCCGGCTTCAAATAATATTTTGATTAATTTGTATGCAATAATTGAAGTTTGTTCAGCAGGTTTAGCAATAACAGTATTTCCTGTTAAGAGTGCAGCAATTATTTGTCCTGTAAATATTGCTATTGGAAAATTCCATGGACTAATACAAAACAATACACCTTTACTCTCATATTTTAAGATATTTTTTTCACCTGTTGGTCCAATTAAAATTTCATCCTCCAAAAATATTTTTTTAGATTGATTAGAATAATAATAACAGAAATCTATTGCCTCTCTTAAATCGTCGATAGCATCTTTTATTGTTTTTCCAGCTTCCTCTACACAAATTCTTATTAGTTCATTTTTGTTAACTTCTAATAAATCAACAAATCTATCTATGATTTTGCATTTATCCTCAATACTTACTGATTTCCAATTTTTTAGATAGTCATTAGCTGTTTCTATTGCTTCATTAACCAATAAATTATTAGCAAAAGTTACTTTTCCAATCATCTCATCTTTTAAAAATGGTGAAAAAATATTTACCTCATTATTTGTGGTTTTTTCATCTCCATTTATTATTGAATTGGCTAAATATTGTTTTTTGTTTTCATCAAATATTTTTTTTATATCTAAAATAGTATTTTCACTTTCTAGATTTATGCCTTTAGAATTTTTTCGAACTGGTAAAAAAATATCTTTGGGTTTAGGAATATATGGATTTCTATATTCATTATATTTTTTAATTATTTCAATAGGATCAATAACAAATTCTTCTACTTTAAAATTTTTGTCATTCAGTTTGTTAACAAAGGATGTGTTTGCTCCATTTTCTAATAATCGTCTCATCAGATATGGAAGCAGATCTTCATAATCACCAACTGGAGCATAAATTCTACATTTAGTTTTTTCTAGATTTGAATTTTTATTAAAATAATTATGTAAGATATCAGCCATTCCATGAATTCGTTGAAATTCAAATTTACTACCTCTTGCTATTTCTTCAATAAAGGCAATCGAATAAGCATTGTGTGTAGCAAAAGCGGGAAAAATATTTTTTTGATATTTAATTAATTTTATAGCACAAGCCATCCAAGACAAATCAGTTAGAGGTTTCCTTGTAAAAACTGAATAGTCATCAAAACCAGATACTTGCGCATATTTTATTTCACTATCCCAATACGCTCCTTTAACTAAACGTACTGGTATCACTTTATTATTTTTATTAGCTAAATTATTCAACCAATCAATAATATAGAATGCTCTTTTTTGATAAGCTTGTAAAGCTAGACCAAGCCCATTCCAATTTTTTAGTCTTTCATCATTAATCAATAATTCAAAAATTTTTAACGATAATATTAATCTATTATCTTCTTCCGCATCTATACATAATTGAATATTATATTTTTTTGCCAACAATCCTAATTCAATTAATTTTGGTAGGAGTTCTTTTTTAAGTTGATCAAATTTATGTCTTTCATATCGTGGATGTAATGCTGAAAGTTTAACAGAAACTCCATTTGAAAGTGTAGGATCTAAGTTGTTTAGTAGTTTTTTCCCTGTAAACTCTATACTTTTTAAATATTCTAAATAATACTTATGTGCATCTTCATCAGTTCTTGCACCCTCTCCAAGCATATCAAAAGAAAATAAATTTCTTTTATATTTTTCTGAATTTGTAAATTTAACTGCTTCATCCATTTTTGCTTTAAACACAAACTGCTTTGCTAAAACCATAACAGCTTTTCTTACAACAGTCCTAAATACTGGTTCAGAATTTTTTTTAATAAAACTTTTGTAATTTTCTTCTAATTTATTTTCATCTAATTTATTTCTTTTTAAAATATTTCCCGTTAAGAAGAATGCCCAAGATGATGCGTTAACAAAAAGACCTTTATCGAAACCAGTATGCTTTTTCCAATCAGTCGATGTAAACTTATCTTCTAATAATCTATCAATAGTTTTTTGATCGGGTATTCTTAAAAGTGCTTCAGCCAAACATAGCAGTACAGTCCCTTCTTCACTATTTAATTGATATTCTTGAAGCAAGTTTTCAATTGGACTTTTTATTATTCCTATTGATTTTCTAGATTCATTTACGATTTGTTCAGCTCTCGCTTTAATATCTTTTCTTTTATCAACATAATTTGGCTCAAGATATTTTATCAAATTATCTACAATTATTGTTTCATCAAACGATACTACTTGATCAATTTCAAATAATGTATTTACGGCAATATCTGGCATATTTTAAAATTAATAATTAATGAAATTATCATTTTAATAATATAATCACAATTTGTTTAAATGAATAAGTAAACCATGAAAATAGATGAAAATACATTACTTCAATTGTGTAATGCAGCTATCACTGCAGGAAATAGGGTTCTAGACTTTTATGAACTTGACACTGAGATTATTTATAAAAAAGATGAATCTCCATTAACTAAAGCAGATTTAGATTCTAATAAAATATTACAAAGTACTATCTCTAAAATTACCCCAAACATACCAATATTAAGTGAGGAAGAATTTATTGCATGGAATACAAGAAAAAATTGGAAAAAATATTGGTTAATTGATCCTCTAGACGGTACAAAAGAATTTATAAAAAAAAATGGCGAATTTACAATTAACATTGCACTTATCGAATATAATCAACCAGTTTTAGGTATTATTTTTGCCCCAGCGTTAGGATGTTTATTTTTTTCAAAAAAAAATAGTGGTTCTTATAAAATTTATACAAAAAACAATATAGATACATTTAATAAATCAGAAAAAATTTCTGTAAAAAATACAAATAAAGAAAAAATTATAGTTTTAGGTAGTAGATCACATTCAAACACAACTTTTGACAATTGGGTTAAAAATAAATTTACTAACTATGAAATAATAGAAAAAGGAAGTTCGCTCAAATTTTGTGAGATCGCTGAAGGCAGAGCAGATATTTATCCAAGATTTGGACCAACTTCTGAATGGGATATTGCTGCTGGTCATATAATTTTATTAGAAGCAGGTGGAAAACTTAAAACTATAGATAATAAAGATTTAGTATATAATAAAAAGGAAGATATTCTTAATCCACATTTTTTTGCATATGCTCATGATGCTTTGTTATAAAATAAATGAAACATAATCATCTTAAAAAATTAGAATCTGAAAGTATTCATATTATTAGAGAGGTTGCAGCAGAGTTTTCAAACCCTGTTATGCTTTATTCAATAGGGAAAGATTCATCAGTTATGCTTCACTTAACAATGAAAGCTTTTTCACCAAATAAAATCCCATTTAAACTTTTACATGTAGATACAACATGGAAGTTTAAAGAAATGATAAAATTTAGAGATGAAGTTTCTAAAAAATATAACTTAGATTTAATTGTTCATATAAATCAGGAAGGTCTTAAAAAAAATATCGGTCCAATATCTCATGGATCAAAAACACATACGGACATAATGAAAACGCAGTCTTTAAAACAAGCTTTAAGTAAATTTAAATTTGACGCTGCATTTGGTGGTGCAAGAAGGGATGAAGAAAAATCCAGAGCTAAAGAAAGAGTTTTTTCTTTTAGAGATGAAAATCATCGTTGGGATCCTAAAAATCAGAGACCTGAATTGTGGAATCTTTTCAATACAAAAATAGGTAATAATGAGAGTGTAAGAGTATTTCCACTCTCAAATTGGACAGAACTTGACATTTGGCAATATATTTATGAAGAAAATATTCCAATTGTTCCTCTCTATCTAGCAAAAAAAAGACCGGTAATATTAAGAGATAACATGCTCATAATGGTAGATGATGATAGATTAAAAATTAAAGAAGAAGAAAAGATAGAAACAAAATTAGTCAGATTTAGAACTTTAGGATGTTACCCATTAACTGCTGCTATTGAATCAAATGCTGCTAGTGTTGAAGAAATAATAATAGAATTACTTGAATCCAATAATTCAGAGAGGCAAGGTAGACTTATTGATACAGATCAAATTGGATCTATGGAAATAAAAAAACGAGAAGGTTATTTTTAATGGATATAAATACCTTTTTTAAAAAACAGAATACAAAAAATCAGGTTAAAATTCTTACATGTGGATCGGTCGATGATGGTAAATCAACATTAATTGGAAGACTGCTATTTGATTCAAAAAGTATTTTTCATGATCAGATTTCGCAAGCTGAATATGAAAGTGAAAAATATGGAACTCAGGGGAAAGATATTGACCTTGCATTATTAATTGATGGTTTGCAAGCTGAAAGGGAGCAAGGAATAACAATTGACGTAGCTTATCGATATTTTGAAACACAAAAATGTAAATTTATTATTGCTGATACACCAGGTCATGAAGAATATACGAGAAACATGGCAACAGGAGCATCAAATTCTGATGTAGGGATTGTATTAATTGATTCAACTAAAGGAATATTAGATCAAACAAAACGTCACACTTTTATTCTATCACTTTTAGGAATTAGACATATTGTAATAGCAATCAATAAAATGGATCTTGTAAATTATGATGAAGATATTTTTACAAAAATAACAAACAAATTTGAAATAATTTCAACAAATTTTGACTTCACTTCAAAAGATTATATCCCAATGTCTGCTTTAAAAGGAGATAATGTTTTTAGTGCTTCTAAAAATATGCCATGGTATCAAAAAGAAACTTTAATAAATACATTAGAAAATTTAAAATTAATTAAAGATAATAAAAATGATAATTTCTGTATGCCTGTTCAATGGGTTAATAGATCTACTTCTGATTTTAGAGGATATAGTGGAACAGTAGTGTCTGGTTCCATTAATATTAATGATAAAATTTATATTACAACTTCAAGTGAAGTCGCAAAAATAAATCATATTATTACTCCAGAAGGAAGTATGAAAAATGCTACGAACGGGCAAGCTGTTACTCTTACTTTGGATAAAGAAATTGATATTTCTAGAGGTGATTTAATTACAAGTAATTTAGATAATATTAAAATTACAGATCAGTTTGCAGCTCATATTATTTGGATGAATAAAGATAAGATGTTACCTGAAAGAAATTATATATTTAGATTTACAAACTCATACATAACAGGAAAAATTACTGATTTAGTTCACAAAATAAATATTAATTCATATGAAAAAATTGCCTCAAAGTCTTTGAAATTAAACGATATTGGTTATTGCAAAATTGCGTTGAGTAGAAAAACATTTATTCAATCATACAATGACAATAATCAACTTGGAAGTTTTGTAATCATTGATCAATTTAATAATTTAACTGTTGGTGCTGGGGTTATTGATTATGAACTAAGAAGAGCTAGTAATATTTCATGGCATGAAATGTCTGTTGACAAAGTGAAGAGATCAAAAATGAATTCTCAAAAACCTTCTGTATTATGGTTCACTGGTCTTTCAGGATCAGGTAAATCTACTATTGCTAATATTTTAGAACAAAAATTACATGATCTAAATAAAAGAACATATTTATTAGATGGCGATAATATCAGACATGGTCTTAACAAAGACTTAGGATTTACAGATGAAGATAGGGTAGAAAATATAAGGAGGGTTTCAGAAGTTGCAAAATTAATGACTGATGCTGGATTAATTACTTTAGTTTCATTTATATCCCCTTTTAAATCAGAAAGAAAAATGGCAAGAGATTTATTTGAAGATAATGAGTTTGTTGAAATTTTCGTGGATACACCATTGGAAGAATGTGAGAGTCGAGATCCAAAAGGATTATATAAAAAAGCTAGATCAGGAATATTAAAAAATTTTACAGGAATAGATTCAGATTATGAGGTACCTTCTGATCCAGAAATTAAATTGAAAACACTTTCAAAAAATCCTGAAGAATTAGCTGATGAAGTTTTAGATTTCTTGAAAGTTAATAATATAATTTAATTTTAATTTTTAATTTTTGATGCAGGTTTTCCATACTCTACATTTAAGCCACCATATCTTCTCACTCTAACATTGCATTGTTCTGCGTGACCAATAAATCCCTCAAGGTAAGATAGTCTTGATCCATATTCTCCAATAAGTTTAGCTGCTTCATCTGTCATAATTTTTTGATAGGTGTGAGTTTTAATAAATTTACCAACCCATAAACCACCAGTGTATTTTCCAGCTTTTTTAGTAGGAAGAGTATGATTGGTGCCTATTACTTTATCACCATTAGCAACATTAGTTCTAGCTCCCAAAAAAAGAGCTCCATAAGATGTCATATTTTCTAAAAACCAATCATCTTTTTTTGTCATTACTTGTACGTGTTCTGATGCTATTTCATTTGCTTTAGATAACATCTCCTCATAGGTGTCACACAAAATAATTTCCCCGTAATCTTTCCAGCTTGTACTCGCTGTTTCTTTAGTAGGTAATATTTCTAAAATTCTATCAATCTCTTTAAATGTTTCTTCTGCAAGTTTTCTTGAGTTTGTTATCATAACAGCTGGAGAATTATATCCATGTTCAGCTTGTCCTAATAGATCAGTTGCACATATTTCACCATCAACAGTTTCATCAGCAATAACCATTGTTTCAGTTGGACCAGCAAATAAATCGATACCAACTCTGCCATACAATTGTCTTTTCGCTTCAGCAACAAATGCATTGCCAGGTCCAACAAGCATATCAACTGGTTTAATCGTTTCTGTACCAATAGCCATTGCACCAACTCCTTGCATTCCTCCTAAAACATAAATTTCGTGAGCACCGCCCATTTTCATTGCTGTTACAACTGCTGGATTTGGTTTACCTTTAAAAGGGGGAGTAGTAGCTACAATTCTTGGTACACCAGCAACAGAGGCAGTAACAACTGACATGTGTGCAGAAGCTACCATTGGAAATTTACCGGCTGGAACATAGCAACCGACTGCTTGTACAGGTATATTCTTATGACCAAGAATAACACCCGGGTGCGTTTCTACTTCTAATTCACTTAAAGTTTTTAGTTGTGCTTCAGCAAATGTGCGTACTTGTTTTT
>ENA-OSEY01000525-OSEY01000525.1-marine-metagenome-genome-assembly--contig:-NODE-525-length-28124-cov-26.617713_pt1 | contig 28124 bp, 25 predicted proteins | sample MGYA00248465_ERZ534230 | MGnify/ENA primary metagenome ERZ534230 (study PRJEB26409, sample SAMN06344110) | marine metagenome | isolation source: Sea water from surface | place: Atlantic Ocean:Southern...
AGAATTAGGTGTTCCCAATGTGAGAACTCTTATAGGTAACTAAAAAATGAGAACAATATTTACCTTAATTATTTTGTTTTTTTTTTACAGTGAATTAAATGCAAAGGTAGAAATAAAATATAAGATTGGAGAAGAAATTATAACAAATATTGATATATTGAATGAAAAAAAATATTTTACGGTAATTAGGGATCCTATAGATAGAGTTTACTCATTTTTTAATATGGCACTTAATGACAAAAAACAGACCTATAACTATCTTGCAAAAAAAGGATTGTATGATTTTACCGCATACTGTGAAGAGTCACAAAATACCTATTGTAAATTTTTTTCAGGTGAAATCGAAAAAAATGTAAACGATGATTTGTTAGATGAGAGTGAATCCTATCCAGTGATGCCATTGAGGAACACGGTTCTTTTTCCTCAGCAGGTAATACCAATTTATATCGGGCGAGATAAATCACTAAAGCTAATTAATGAACTTTCTTCTAAAACCAAACACGTCGTTGTTGTTGCTCAAGAAGATGGATCTATTGAAGATCCAGAACCCAGTGATATGTATTCCTATGGCACTCTTGCTGTAGTTTTAAAAGTTTTTGATATGCCTGATAATAGTAAGTCTGCTATTGTTCAAGGTATAGACCGTGTTAAGATACTGGATTACAAGGAAAAGGATCCCTATTATCGAGCGGTTGTGCAAAGAGTGTCTAACAAAACGGACAAAGACAGTGTTAAGCTGGACGCCCTATCTAACAACCTCAGACAAGTATTTTCCGAATTGATACAAATCGCACCTAACTTAAGTGAGGAGCATACTGGAATGTTGTCAAACATTCAAAAGCCTGCTAGGCTAGCGGATAGAGCTGTTTCGCTTCTAACTGTTCCAAACCCTGAAAAACAAGACATTCTTGAAGAACTAGATGTTAAGAAGAGAGTCGAGAAAGCAATTAAAGTCCTAACAAAAGAAATTCAGAGAATAAAGCTTGGCGAATAAATCCAAACAGAAGTTCATGATGAAATAGCAAAGTCTCAAAGAGAGTATTACTTACGTGAGCAAATGAAAGCTATTAAAAGGGAGTTAGGCGAGGACGAATCTCAAGTTGAATTAAATGAGATTGAAGAAGCAATAAAAAAAGCCAAAATGCCTGAAGATGCAGAGAAAGTGGCACTTAAAGAACTTGATAGGTTAACTAAAATTCCAACACAATCACCAGAATATACTGTTGCAAGAACCTACTTGGATTGGCTTACTGATCTTCCTTGGTCAAGCTCATCTGAGGATTCTATAGATGTTAAAGAATCTAAAAAGATTCTTGATGAAGATCATTATGGCCTTGAAAAGGTAAAAGAAAGAATTATTGAATATCTTGCAGTGCGCGCTTTAAAAATGAAAAAAGAACCTGATAGCGCTATTCGAGGACCTATACTTTGTTTTGCAGGCCCGCCTGGAGTTGGTAAAACCTCTTTAGGCAAATCAATTGCAAAATCAATGGGCAGGGAGTTCGTTAGAATTTCATTAGGGGGTGTGCGAGATGAGGCTGAAATACGTGGTCACAGAAGAACATATATTGGTGCTCTCCCTGGACGAATCATTCAGTCTTTAAAAAAAGCTGGCACAAATAACCCCGTTTTCATGCTAGATGAAATTGATAAGCTTGGTATGGACTTCAGAGGAGATCCTTCTTCTGCCCTCCTTGAGGTTTTAGATCCTGAACAAAATAGCAAATTTAATGACCATTACTTAGAACTGGACTATGATCTTTCTGATGTAATGTTTGTATGCACAGCCAATACACTTAATATTCCTCCTGCTCTTCTTGATCGAATGGAAGTAATAAGAATACCTGGTTACACAGAAAAAGAAAAAAACCAAATTGCAAAAAGATATTTGGTTCCAAAACAAATAAAAAATCACGGAATAAAAAAATCTGAAATTTCATTTAATTCTAAAGTTTTAAATTTAATAATCAGAAATTATACTAAAGAAGCTGGAGTCAGAAATCTTGAAAAAGAAATTTCTAAAGTTTGCAGAAAAACTGTAAAAAAATTAGAAACCACAAGATTAAAAAAAGTAAATTTAAATGACAAATCTTTACAAGATCTTTTAGGTATAGCAAAATACAGATCTAGCGAAATTGAAAAGAAGAATTTAGTTGGTGTTACTAATGGTTTGGCTTGGACAGAAGTTGGTGGAGAAATTTTATCAGTAGAAGTTATTTTATCAATAGGTAAAGGTAAACTTACAATTACAGGTAAATTAGGTGAAGTAATGAGAGAATCAATTCAAGCTGCCACTTCTTATGTTAAATCTAAATCAGTAAGTTTAGGTATAAATCCAAAAGATTTTGAAAATTATGATATTCATATTCATGTTCCTGAAGGAGCTACACCTAAAGATGGTCCAAGTGCAGGTATAGCAATCTTTAATTCTTTAGTATCATCATTGACTAATAATAAAATTAAAAGAGATGTTGCAATGACTGGGGAAATTACACTTAGAGGTCGCGTTCTACCTATTGGTGGTTTAAAAGAAAAAATATATGCAGCTAGCAGAGCGGGTATAAAAAAAATACTTATTCCACAAGAAAATTTCAGAGAAGTATCTGAGTTTGACAAAGAATTAATTAAAGGAATTAAGATAATTCCGGTTTCTGATGCTTTTTCAATTCTTGAGCACACATTAACAAAACCAATAATTCCGTTAAATTTAACCGAATCTCAAATAAAAAATAATCAAAATACAACCAGTACACATTAATATTTTTTTTGAAGAAAATTAGTAATTTAGCCATTTAATTGTTAAATTCCTTAGTTTCCGGGAAATTTTAAATAATAATGTTGACTTGTCGAAAAAACAAAGAATTATCAATAAAAATTAATAAAGGAGATTAAAAGTGAACAAAAATGATCTTATCGCATCTGTAGCATCTTCAGCAGGACTATCAAAATCTGACGCAACTAGAGCAATTGAAAGCTTTCTAGATGCAATAACTAATTCTTTAAAAAGAGATGAAAAGGTTAGTATTGTAGGTTTTGGTAATTTTAGTGTTAGTCATAGAAAAGCAACTACTGGTAGAAATCCTAGAACAGGTGAATCAATTCAAATACCTGCATCTAAAAGACCTAAATTTACTGTAGGAAAAGCTCTAAAAGACTCAGTAAACAATTAATTACCTTTTTTTCTTGCACCGGCTGTTAAATAAATTTAACAGCCGCTTTTATTTGGGTGTTTAGCTCAGTTGGTAGAGCATCTCGTTTACACCGAGAGGGTCGGGAGTTCAAGTCTCTCAACACCCACCATGCGCGGGAGTAGTTCAGCTGGTTAGAACGCTGCCCTGTCACGGCAGAGGCCGCGGGTTCGAATCCCGTCTCTCGCGCCACTTATTTCAGTGTTTTTTGTGTACTAAAGTCGCAACGAGACACGTTGTTATTGTTGAATAAATCGTTAAATACATTACTAATTTAATTGTGAGATTATAGTGTCAGAGTTTCTATTTGAATATTTACCAATATTAATTTTTATTTTCATAGCTTTGGCATTGGCTGTTGGAATGACTTTATTATCTTTTGTAGTTGGAGACTCTCAGCCAGATCAAGAAAAATTGTCTGCTTATGAGTGTGGATTTGAGGCTTTTGACGATGCTCGTGGAAGATTTGATGTAAGATTTTATTTAGTAGCAATCTTATTTATTATCTTTGATTTAGAAGTTGCCTTCTTGTTTCCGTGGGCAATAACACTTGGTAAAATTGGATTGTTTGGTTTTTGGTCAATGATGATTTTCCTGACTGTCTTAACTATTGGTTTTATTTATGAATGGAAAAAAGGTGCTTTAGAATGGGAGTAGATGAAGCAAAAAAAATTGTTGATGATACTCTAAACACAGAATTATCCTCTAAGGGTTTCTTAGTTGCTAGCTATGATAAAATTCTTACCTGGGCTAGAACTGGTTCCTTATGGCCTATGACATTCGGATTGGCATGTTGTGGAGTAGAAATGATACATTCTTATATGGCAAGATATGATCTAGATCGTTATGGAGTTATACCAAGAGGTAGTCCTAGACAATCTGATGTAATGATTGTTGCTGGAACACTAACAAATAAAATGGCACCGGCTTTAAGAAAAGTTTATGATCAAATGCCTGAACCTCGGTGGGTAATATCAATGGGTTCATGTGCAAATGGTGGTGGATATTATCACTACTCGTATTCAGTAGTTAGAGGGTGTGATAGGATAGTTCCCGTTGATGTTTACGTACCAGGATGCCCCCCAACAGCAGAAGCATTAGTTTACGGTATATTGCAATTACAGAAAAAAATTAGAAGAGAAAATAAATTTAAAAGATAATTTTATATGATTAAATTTCTTACTAAAATAGATGGCATAAATAATGTTTTAGAGAATAATAATTTGTTAGAAATAGAATTTGAAAAAAATAATATTATAAAAATTTTTAACGAATTAAGAGATAACACTGAGCTTAATTTCAATCAATTATTAGATATTACAGCTGTAGACTATCCTTCAAGAGAATTTAGATTTGATTTGATTTATATTTTGCAAAGTTTAACAAAAAATAAAAAAATTATTCTTAAAACTTTTATTAAAGAAAATGAAAACATAGAATCAATAACAAATATTCACAAATCTGCGGATTGGTATGAAAGAGAATGTTATGATTTATTTGGAATTGAATTTATTAACCATCCTGATTTAAGAAGGATAATGACGGATTACAATTTTGAAGGTTATCCGTTGCGCAAAGATTTTCCTTTAACAGGACATACAGAAGTTCGCTACGATGACCTTGAAAAAAAAGTAATATATGAGCCTGTTAAGTTAACTCAAGAATTTAGAAATTTCGATAGTGAATCTCCTTGGGAAGGAATGGAAAACAAACTTTTTGGTGATGAGAAATCTACTGGTGAAAATTAAATGAAAGAAGTAGAGCTTAATACAACTACAATTAACTTTGGCCCTCAACATCCAGCTGCGCATGGTGTTTTACGTTTAGTAGTTGAGCTTGAAGGTGAAGTAGTTCAAAGAGCAGAACCACACATCGGATTGTTACATAGGGGGACAGAAAAATTAATTGAATATAAAACTTATCTTCAGGCTGTCCCTTATTTTGATAGACTTGATTACGTTTCACCAATGTGTCAAGAACATGCTTTTGCATTGGCAACTGAAAATCTCCTAGGTATCAATGTTCCTGAAAGAGCTAAATATATTCGAGTTATTTTTGCCGAAATTACTAGAATACTAAATCATTTATTAAATATACCTGCCTATGCTGCTGACATTGGTGCAGTGACACCTTTTTTATGGTGTTTTGAAGAAAGGGAAAAGCTTTTGGAGTTTCATGAAGCAGTATCTGGGGCAAGATTTCATGCAGCCTATTTTAGACCTGGCGGCGTTCATCAGGATATGCCAGAAGGAATGGAAGAAAAATTATTTGAGCATTTTAAAACTCTTCCAAAATTTATTGATGATCTTGAAAGCTTGCTGACTAATAACAGAATTTTAAGACAAAGATCAGTTGATATAGGAATAATTTCAAAGTCAGAAGCAATTGAATGGGGGTGTTCGGGTCCTGTATTAAGAAGTGCAGGTGTAGCATGGGATTTAAGAAGATCTCAACCTTATGACGCCTATGATCAAGTTGATTTTGAAGTTCCTGTTGGAAAAAAGGGTGATTGTTTTGATCGATATTTGGTTCGCATAGAGGAAATGAGACAAAGCATTAGTATTATTAACCAATGTTTAAATAAAATCAAACCAGGTCCAATATCAATTGAGGATAATAAAATTACACCTCCTAAAAGAAATCAAATGAAAAAATCAATGGAAGCTTTAATTCATCATTTTAAACTTTTCACTGAAGGTTACCGTGTTCCCGCTGGTCAAGTTTATAGTGCAGTAGAAGCTCCAAAGGGTGAATTTGGCGTTTACCTTGTTTCTGATGGATCTAGTAAACCATATAGATGTAAAATAAGAGCACCAGGTTTTGCACACCTTCAAACATTGGATCATTTATCTAAAGGCCACTTAATGGCTGACATAGCCGCTATACTAGGTAGCTTAGATATTGTTTTTGGAGAGATAGATAGATAATGCATCATCCTGGTACAAATAATAAAGTATATAAAAAAATTAATGATAATTTTGAATGGTCATCAGAAAATTTTAAAAAAATTTCTGAAATAATAAAAAAATATCCATCAAACCGTATTCAAAGCGCAGTTATTCCTTTACTTGATTTAGCACAAAGACAAAATAATGGATGGCTAAGTAAAAACTCAATGGAAAAAGTAGCTGAAACTCTAAGTATGTCTTATATAAGAGTGTTGGAAGTTGCCACTTTTTATTCGATGTTTAATTTAGAACCTATTGGTAAAAATTTTGTCCAAATTTGTAGAACGACACCTTGTTGGTTAAGAGGGAGTGATAAACTGTCTAAAGTTGCACAAGAAGTTTGCGAAACTAATATTGGCGAGACAAGTGATGATGAAATATTTACAGTTGTTGAAGTTGAATGCTTAGGTGCATGTTGCAATGCTCCTATGGTCCAGATCAATGATGATTATTATGAAGATTTAGATGAAGAGAGTTTTAAAAAAATACTTCAAGATTTAAAAGATAATAAATCAATAAAAGTAGGTTCACAAATTGGTAGAAAATCATCACAACCTGAAAGAAAATTTGATGCTTAAGGAAAAAGATAAAATTTTTAAAAATTTATACGGTTTTGAAGACTGGAAATTAGAAGGTGCCAAAAAAAGAGGTATTTGGTCAAATACTAAAGAACTTATTAAAATGGGTAGCGAAAAAATTGTTGAGGAAATTAAAAATAGTCAATTAAGAGGAAGGGGAGGAGCAGGTTTCCCTGCGGGACTTAAGTGGTCATTTATGCCAAAAGACTCTGGAAAAGATCATTACCTAGTTGTTAATGCAGATGAGTCAGAGCCAGGCACATGTAAAGATCGAGAGATTATGAGAAACGACCCACATCTTCTTTTAGAAGGTTGTTTAGTTGCTGCCTTTGCTATGCATGCACATACTTGTTATATTTATATAAGGGGTGAATATTATTCTGAATCTTCTAATTTACAAAAAGCAATAGATGAAGCCTACGCAAATAATTTAATTGGTAAAAATGCATGTGGTACAGGGTGGGATTTTGATATTTATCTTCACAGAGGAGCAGGAGCATATATTTGTGGTGAAGAAACTGCTTTACTTGAAAGTTTAGAGGGTAAAAAAGGCCAACCTCGATTAAAACCTCCGTTTCCCGCTGGCGCAGGTTTATATGGATGTCCAACAACAGTTACAAATGTTGAAACAGTTGCCGTTTCACCAACTATTTTAAGACGTGGTTCAAAATGGTTCGCTGATTTAGGAAGTGCCAACAATACAGGTACAAAAATTTTTAGTATTTCAGGACACGTTAATAACCCATGCAATGTAGAAGAGGAAATGGGGATACCATTAAAAGAACTGATTGAAAAACATGCAGGTGGTGTAATTGGTGGTTGGGAAAATTTATTAGCTGTAATTCCTGGAGGTGCAAGTGTGCCTTTATTACCTAAGTCTATTTGCGATACAGTTAAAATGGATTTTGATAGCCTAAAAGAAGTTCAAAGTGGATTAGGAACTGCTGCTGTTATTGTAATGAATAAATCAACAGATATTGTTGAAGCAATAGCTAGATTATCACATTTTTATAAACATGAAAGCTGCGGTCAATGTACACCTTGCAGAGAAGGTACTGGATGGATGTACAGAATGATGGAAAAAATGGTTCATGGAAATGTTGAACATCAAGATATTGATAAAATTTTAGATGTGACTAAGCAAATTGAAGGTCATACTATTTGTGCCTTAGGTGATGCTGCTGCTTGGCCTATTCAAGGTTTGTTTAGACACTTTAGACCTGAAATTGAAAAAAGAATTCAAGAAAGAAATAGAAGAGTAGCCTAGTGCCAAAGATAACAATTGATAATAAAGAATACGAATTTGAAAACGGCATGACCGTAATGCAAGCTTGTGAACAAGCAGGAACTGAAATTCCAAGATTTTGTTATCATGAAAAACTCTCAATAGCAGGAAACTGTAGAATGTGTTTAGTAGAAATGGAAAAAGCTCCAAAACCTATTGCATCATGTGCCATGCCAGCTGCAGATGGAATGGTTATAAAAACAAAAACAGAAACAGTTAAAAAAGCTCGAAAAGGTGTAATGGAGTTTCTTCTCATTAATCATCCATTGGATTGCCCTATTTGTGATCAAGGAGGAGAATGTGATCTTCAAGATCAAGCGATGTATTATGGTTTTGATAAAACTAGATATGAAGAAAATAAAAGAGCAGTTCAAAATAAAAATATGGGACCACTTGTCAAAACAATTATGACAAGATGTATACATTGTACAAGATGCGTAAGGTTTTCTACAGAAGTTGCGGGTGTTGATGATATAGGATTACTTGGCAGAGGTGAAAATGCTGAGATCACGACGTACTTAGAAAAAACTATTGAGTCAGAATTATCTGGAAATGTAATTGATTTATGCCCCGTAGGTGCTTTAACAAGTAAACCATATGCATTTAAATCTAGACCATGGGAGCTAACCAAGACAGAAACATTTGATGTGTTCGATGGTATAGGTTCAAGTATAAGGATTGATACAAGAGGAAAAAAAGTTTTAAGAGCTCTTCCTAGAATAAATGAAGAAACCAATGAAGAATGGATAAGTGATAAATCTAGATTTGCAGTTGATGGACTCTCAAGTCAAAGATTGGATAATGTATATTCTAAATCAAATAAAAAACTCCAAAAATCTTCATGGGATAATGCATTTGAATTAATAAAAAAAGAAATTACAAAAAGAGGTAAAGAAAATACTGTATTCCTATCTGGTAAGTTTACCGATATTGAAACTTTATATTCCGCACAAAAATTTAGCAATTCACTAAAATCAAAAAACTATGATTGCAGATTTGATAATACACAAATTATCGATAATTCATCTTCAAGTTATAAATTTAATTCAACAATTCAAGAAATTGAAAAGGCTGATGCTATTCTTTTAATCGGATCAAACCCTAGATGGGAAGCAGCGGTACTAAACGCTAGAATTAGAAAGGCATATATTGAAAATAACTGCAAAATTGGTCTTATAGGTCCTAAATTAGATCTTACTTACGATTATCATCATTTATCTGATTCTTTAGATTACCTTAATAAATTATCTAATAATAAATCTGAATTCAATAAAGTTTTAAAATCTGCAAAAAACCCACTTATAATATTAGGTACTTCAGCAATAAATAATGATCATGGAAAAAAAATATTAGAAACTGCAGGATTAATTGCGAAAAAAATTCAAAAAAATAAAAATACAAATCCATTAAATATTCTTAACCAAGATATTTCTAGAGTAGGAGCATTAGATTTGAAATTTTATAATAAAAAATTTGATAATGATTACAATAAACAATTAAAAAAACATATTGATAAAACAAAGCCTGTAGTTTTCTTAATGGGGTTAGATGAGATAAATTTTTCAACATTTGAAAATGCTTTTGTTGTTTATCTTGGTCATCATGGAGATGTTTCAGCATCTATAGCTGATATAATTTTACCAACCCCTGCATATACTGAGAAAAGTTCTACTTATATGAATATAGAAGGTAGAGTTATTCAAACAACTAAGTGTCATAATCCAATAGGTGAAGCAAAAGAGGAGTGGAAAATTTTTAGAGTTTTAAGTGACTTATTTGAAAAAAATTTAAATTTTAATAATCTTGGGGAGCTTCGAAATGAGCTTACAAGTACCTATGGTCAATTTGCTCTCTTAAATGAAGTTAATTCTATTGGCGAAATAACTTTTGCTAAAAATAATAAAATTGAGAATATTAAAATTAAATATAACATTGAAAATTTTTATATGAATGATTCTATTTCTAGATCTTCTGAAACAATGGCAAAATGTACTAAAGATATTTTAAATAAGGCAGCATAATAATTAGATGACTTATGATATATTAATTACAGGGTTAATAATCATTGCCCAAATACTTGCTGTTGTTGTGCCAGTTTTAATATCTGTAGCTTTTTTAGTTTATGCTGAAAGAAAAGTTTTAGCATTAATTCAATTAAGAAGAGGTCCAAATATAGTAGGGCCTTTTGGTATATTACAAAGCTTTGCTGATGCATTAAAACTTATTACTAAAGAAAATATTATACCTAGTGGATCAAATAAAATTGTTTTTATTTTAGCACCCATAATAACAATGGTACTTAGCTTAGCAGGTTGGGCAGTAATACCTTTTGCTCCAGGATGGGTAGTCTCTGATATTAACGTAGGTATCATGTATCTGTTTGCAGTATCATCTCTTGGAGTATACGGAATAATAATGGCTGGATGGGCTAGTAACTCTCAATATCCTTTTCTAGGAGCATTAAGATCAGCTGCTCAAATGGTTTCATATGAAGTATCTATTGGATTTGTAATAATTACAGTATTATTATGTGTAGGTTCTTTAAATTTATCAAAGATAGTTTTAGCTCAGCAGACTGTATGGTTTGCAATTCCATTATTACCTATGTTCATTATTTTTTTTATTTCTGCGTTAGCTGAAACAAATAGATTACCTTTTGATCTTCCTGAAGATGAATCAACACTTGTTGCAGGATTTTTTACTGAATATTCATCTGCTTCATTTGTATTATTTTTTTTAGGTGAATACGCGAGTATGATTTTAATGTCTTCTATGACTGTCATTCTTTTTTTAGGCGGATGGCTTCCTCCATTTGATGTATACCCATTAAATGTTGTTCCTGGAGTAATCTGGTTTACTGTGAAAGTAATATTTATATTATTTTTATTTATTTGGGTTAGAGGAACTTTCCCAAGATATAGATATGATCAGTTAATGAGACTTGGATGGAAAGTTTTTCTACCGTTTTCTTTGTTTTGGGTTGTGGCAACTTCTGGTTTTTTAGTATATTTTGACATGCTGCCAAATTAATATGTATAAATTAATTAAATCTTTTACTTTATTTGAATTATTTCAAGGACTATTTTTAACTTTCAAATACATATTTAAATCTAAAGTTACAATAAATTATCCTCACGAAAAAGGTCCATTAAGCCCACGTTTTAGAGGCGAGCATGCTTTGAGAAGATATCCAAGTGGGGAAGAGAGATGTATCGCATGTAAACTTTGTGAAGCAGTATGTCCTGCTCAGGCAATTACAATTGAAGCAGAGCCAAGAGAGGATGGAAGCAGAAGAACAACAAGATATGATATAGATATGACTAAATGTATTTACTGTGGTTTATGTCAAGAATCTTGCCCAGTTGATGCGATAGTAGAAGGACCAAATTTTGAATTTGCCACTGAAACAAGAGAAGAATTAATTTATAATAAAGATAAACTTTTAGAAAATGGAGATAGATGGGAGCAAGAAATTGCTCAAAATATTCATCTCGATAGAAAATATAGATAAGAATGGTTCTTTATTCATTAACATTTTATCTTTTTTCATCTGTTGCAGTTCTTTCTGCTCTAATGGTTATAAGTGCAAAAAATCCAGTTCATTCAGTTTTGTTCTTAATTTTAAGCTTTGTTAACGCATCAGGACTCTTTGTTTTATTAGGTGCTGAATTTTTGGCAATGATCCTTGTCGTTGTATATGTTGGAGCTGTTGCCGTCCTTTTTCTATTTGTTGTAATGATGCTTGATATAAATTTTGTAAAGTTGAGAGAAGGTTTTTTGCAATATTTACCTTTTGGAGCATTATTAGGGATAGTTCTAGTAATTGAACTTGGAATACTTTTTTTAACAGATAGATCGTCTAATATTTATAACAATCAAACACCACTACAACCTATAGTTAATGAAGTGGAAAATACAAAAATGATTGGGCAAATACTCTACACTGAATATTTTTATTTATTTCAAATATGTGGGATAATTTTATTAGTCGCAATGATTGGCTCTATTACACTTACATTAAGAGATAAAGGTGGTGTTAAAAGGCAAAATATAGATTCTCAAAATACAGTTGATGCATCAACAGCTATAGAAAAGAAAAAAGTAAAAATAGGCGAAGGAATTTAATTAATGATTACTCTTGAACACTATCTTTTTCTCGGCGCAATTATTTTTACCTTAGGTGTTTTAGGAATATTTTTAAATAAGAAAAATTTAATTATAATTTTAATGTCTATAGAACTCATCTTGTTGTCGGTAAATATTAATTTTATTGCTTTCTCAGCGTATATTAATGATATCTCAGGGCAAATCTTCGCAATGCTTACACTTACTGTTGCAGCCGCTGAAGCAGCAATTGGACTCGCCATACTTGTAGTATTTTTTAGAAATTTAGGATCAATAGAAGTAAATAAAATTAATCAGCTTAAGGGATAGTAGATGGCAACCTCAATTATATTTTTACCTCTACTTGGTTTTCTTTTTTGTTTTTTACTCGGTAAACAGTTTAACTATAAGGTTTATCAAATATCAACAACTTCAATCCTTTTTCTTTGTACTTTATTTTCTTGGATAATATTCATTCAGTTTATTAATAATAAGGAAACTGAAATAATTTTTATTCTTAACTGGATCACTTCTGGAAACTTTATTGTTGATTGGTCAATTAGATTAGACACTTTAACTGCTGTGATGTTCATTGTGGTTACAACTGTTTCTGCTTGTGTTCATTTATATTCAATAGGCTATATGGAAGAAGATCCATCAAAAATAAGATTTATGGGTTATCTAAGCTTATTTACTTTTTTTATGCTTGTTCTTGTATCAAGTAATAACTTGCTGCAAATGTTCTTTGGTTGGGAAGGTGTTGGGCTAGCCTCATATTTATTAATTGGTTTTTGGCACCATAAAGATTCAGCAAATAAAGCTGCTATAAAAGCATTTGTTGTAAACAGAGTTGGAGATTTTGGATACGCAATTGGAATTGCTGGAATTTTTTATATTTTTGGCACGATAAGTTTCGACAGTATATTTTCACAAGTGGATCGATTTAGTGAGCATCAAATTCAATTCCTTTCATTCAGTTTTCCAACTTTAGATTTTTTATGTTTTCTTTTATTCATAGGTGCAATGGGTAAATCTGCCCAATTAGGTTTACACACCTGGTTGCCAGATGCTATGGAGGGGCCTACTCCTGTATCTGCACTAATACATGCTGCAACAATGGTAACTGCTGGTGTATTTTTAGTTGCAAGAATGAGTCCTCTTTATGAGTTTGCGACATTTACTAATTTATTCATTACTTTTATTGGTGCGGCCACAGCTATTTTTGCTGCCTCTATAGCCTTAACGCAAAATGATATTAAAAGAGTCATTGCATATTCAACATGCAGTCAATTAGGATATATGTTTTTTGCAGCAGGTGTAGGAGCTTATAATGCATCAATATTTCACTTAACAACTCATGCCTTTTTTAAAGCTCTTCTATTTCTTTCTGCAGGTTCTGTAATTCACGCAATGCATCATGAACAGGATATGAGAAAAATGGGGGGACTTTTCAAAAAAATACCTTTTACTGCTACAATGATGTGGATTGGATCTCTTGCAATTATTGGTTTCCCATATCTATCTGGTTACTATTCAAAAGAAAGTATTTTAGAAAATGCTTTCTATGCTTCAAATGGAATAGCATACTTTGCATATTTAGTAGGTATTTTAACTGCTTTACTTACTGCTTTTTATTCATGGAGATTATTATTCCTAACATTTCATGGTGAAAATAGATCAAATAATAAAACATATGATCACGCCCATGAATCACCTTTAGTAATGACAGCTCCATTATTTATTCTTGCAATTGGTTCTATTTTTTCTGGAATATTCTTTGCTGATTATTTTATTGGATATTACAAAAAAGAATTTTGGGATAATGCAATATTATTAACAGAAAGCTCTCATAAATATCTTCCTCTTACGCAATCATTAATATCAAAATCGGCTGTTGCAATTGGAATTCTTGTCTGTGTGTTGATATATTCAAATAATTTAAACAGAGCAAAAAATCTTTCCTATAACTTAGATCCTTTATATTCTCTTTCTAAAAATAAATGGTATGTGGATGAGCTATATCATAAAGTATTTGTTTTAACTTTTTTCAAATTGGCAAACTTTTTCTGGAAAAAAGGAGATGAAAAAACTATTGATGGTTTAGGACCAAACGGGGTCTCCTGGATTATTTCAAAATCTTCATCTTATGTAAGTTTATTTCAATCAGGGTATTTGTTTCATTATGCTTTTGCTATGCTTGGAGGCTTAGTAATAATTTTAACATGGTTTTTATATTACTAAATGATTGACTGGCCATTAGTATCAGTAATAATTTTTTTACCTTTAATTGGTGCTTTAATTATTCTTTTTATTAAAGAAGATGAATTAACATCAATTAATATTAAATGGGCTGCTTTACTAGCAACATTAGGAACATTTATTTTAAGTTTAATACTCTGGTTACAATTTGATTATTCCAATCCGTCTTATCAATATGAAGAAAAATTTAGATGGTTTGATGATTTTAATTTCTTCTACCATGTTGGAGTTGACGGTATCTCACTTTTTATGATTTTACTAAGTACATTTTTGACCCCACTTTGTATTTTAGCTAGTTGGAATAATATAAAAAAAAGAGTCAAGGAATACATGCTTTCTTTTTTATTTTTAGAGACTGTAATGATTGGAATGTTTGCTTCTATAGACATACTTTTATTTTATATTTTTTTTGAAGCAGTATTAATACCAATGTATCTAATCATAGGTATATGGGGAGGTAATAGAAGAATCTATGCTTCTTTTAAATTCTTTCTCTACACTCTTTTGGGGTCAGTACTCATGTTGATTGCTATTATTGTGATGTATAGAAATACAAGTTCAATGAGTATTGAGTTCTTACAAGGTAATTATTTTTCCTATAATACTCAATTGTTTCTATGGCTCGCCTTCTTTGCTTCCTTTGCAGTTAAAATTCCTATGTGGCCGTTTCATACATGGTTGCCCGATGCCCATGTTGAAGCTCCAACAGCTGGATCTGTTATTTTAGCAGGAGTACTTTTAAAAATGGGTGGATATGGTTTTATCCGTTTCTCTTTAGGCATGCTTCCAGAAGCAACAGAGTTTTTTATTCCTTTAATTATGACATTAAGTATAGTTGCCATAGTATACACTTCCTTAGTAGCACTAGCACAAACTGATATTAAAAAACTAATTGCATATTCATCTGTTGCTCATATGGGAATTGTAACAATTGGAATTTTCTTAGTGAATCAACAAGGCTTAGAAGGAGCAATGATGCAAATGATTAGTCATGGACTAGTTTCAGCAGCTTTATTTTTATGTGTTGGTGTTATTTATGATCGAATGCATACTAGAGAAATTGAATTTTACGGAGGATTAGTTCAAAGAATGCCACTTTATGCAACAGTATTCATGATTTTTATGCTGGGATCAGTTGGATTACCTGGGACTAGTGGTTTTATTGGAGAATTTTTAGTTATTGTTGGCGCATTTAAATTTTCAAGTTACGTTGTTATTGGCGCGGCTTTTGGAATAATATTATCCGCTGTTTACATGCTATACCTTTATAAAAGAATTATTTTTGGCACCATAACTAATAATAAACTTGCAGATATTTTAGATATAAACACAAGAGAGAAAATCATATTAATTCCTTTAGCAATTTCAGTAATATTACTAGGTATATTTCCAAATCTATTTTTAGATCCTATGAGATTATCACTTGAACTAATTATAACAAACTATGAAATAGCCAATGCTAAATAATATTTACAATATTTTTTTTATACCCGAAATTTTTTTAGCATGCTCTTCTTTTGTTTGCTTACTTTTTGGGCTTTTTTTAAAAAAGAATGCATTTAGACAAACTTCCAATCTAGCAGTTTTCGTTTTATTATTAACCATTTTGCTTGTTTACTATGATAGTGAATCAAATTTTGCAAATTATAAAAGTTTATTTAGCCACTCTTCTTTTATAAATTTTTTTAAAATTTTAGCTCTATTAGGATCTATAGCTAGTATCATCATTTCTAAAGATTATTTCTTAGGCATTAAGCTTAAAAATTTTGAAATTCCTATTTTATTTTTATTTTCAACACTTGGGATGATGTTAATGATTGCTTCAAATAATCTTATGTCCATGTATCTAGCAATAGAACTACAAAGTTTATCTCTATATGTTGCTGCAGCAATAAAAAGAGATTCAATCTCATCAGCTGAGTCAGGAGTAAAATACTTTATTTTAGGAGCATTATCGTCTGGTATACTTTTGTATGGTTTCTCCTTAATTTATGGATTTACTGGTTCAATGAATTTTGATGATATAAGTTTCTATTTATCAAAATATGATAATTTAAATTTAGGTCTAATATTTGGGCTTGTATTTGTGATGGTAGGCTTGGCTTTTAAGGTTTCAGCCGTACCTTTCCATATGTGGACTCCCGATGTTTATGAAGGAGCTCCAAACTCAATTACAGGTTTTTTTGCTATTGTCCCTAAGATTGCTGCAGTAGCTTTAATTTATCGTTTTTGCTTAGTTCCATTTGAAAATTTTTACTTAGAATGGAGTCAAATAATTTTATTTTTATCAATAGCCTCAATGTTTCTTGGAGCTATAGCGGCTATAGCACAGTCAAATATTAAAAGATTATTAGCTTATAGTTCTATCGGACATATAGGTTATATCTTAATAGCTTTAGTTGCCGCAAATGATGATGGAATTAAAGCAGCATCAATTTATATGTTTTCATACATGATAATGAATGTTGCTATTTTTGCTATTTTACTTTCGTTAAAAGTTAAAAATGAATATTTAATTAATATAAGTGATTTAAAAGGGTTAAGTAAAAGTAATCCAATCGTTAGTCTTTCTATTTCAATAATAATGCTATCTATGGCTGGCATCCCACCATTTATAGGATTTTTTGGAAAGTTTTATGTTTTCATTGCTGCAATTGAACAAGAATTATATGTACTTTCAGTTCTTGGTGTCCTAGCTAGTGTTATTTCTGCTTTTTATTATTTAAGAATTATTAAGATAATGTATTTTGATGAAAGTAAAAGTGAAGGAATAATTAATTTTCAAATTTCTTTTCAATCAAAAATTATTCTGTCCTTAAGTTTGTTTGTAATTATTTGTTTTATATTTTACCCGTCTTTATTGATTAATATATCAGCAAGTTTGACCATTTGATTAATGTCATTAGATAAAATTAAAAATCTATTAGATAAAAACAATTTTGATTTTCATTTTATTGAATCTGTAGATTCTACAATGTCAGAGGTTAAAAAACTTATTTATAATAGAAATATATGTTTGATGGCAAATGAACAAAAAAAAGGATTTGGAAGACGAGGAACAACTTGGGAAAGTCCAAAAAATAATGTCTATATTTCTATTTTATCTAAAAATATATTGCCAATAGAAAATCATTTTTTAAATAATGCTTTTATTACTAATATGATCTGTTCTGTGATTGAAAATATTTGTAATGTTAAAACTCAAATTAAATGGCCAAATGACATTTTAATTAATAAAGAAAAAATTTCTGGAATAATTTCTGAAATATTTAGTATCAAAAGTGATAAATATATAAATACTGGTTTTGGAGTTAATATAGTATCTTCTCCAAAAATTGAAAATTATCCAACAACTAATATTAATAAATACAATAAAGAAATTAACAATTTTTATTTTGTATATGAAATTATGGAAGAGTATTTTAACAATTTTAAACAACTGCTAAATAATCACGAAAAAATTATGACTGAATATAAAAGTAGATTATTATATTTAGGAAGCAATATTAATTTAAAAATTGATGAACAAAATGTAAAACAAGGAATATTTCATAATCTTAACCCAGATGGTTCAATCACTTTAAAAAATAATATTAATTTTGAAAATATATATAATGCTAGAATAATTTAATGATTGTTATAGATGTAGGTAATACGAATATAGTTATAGGTTTTTATACAAAAAATAAATTAATTAAAATTATTAGATTAAAAACAGAAAAAAAAATCAATATTACAAAAAAAGAAATAAATAAATTTTTTAAATCTAACAAAAAGTTGATTAATAATCTTAAAGATAGATTTTGTATCTTGTCCTCTGTTGTACCTTCTTTAAATTTAATTTTTAAAAATATTTTTCAAAAAAATAAATTCAAATTTTATGTAATTAATCCCAAAAAAATATCATTTAGAAATAGTATCAATTATAATTTAAATCAAATTGGAAGTGATCGAATAGCAAACTATGCCTATGTATATAGTAAGAAAATCAAAGACTGTATAATTCTCGACTTTGGTACAGCTACTACTTTTGATGTCATTAAAAATAATCAATATTTAGGTGGATTAATTTTTCCAGGTATAAATCTTTCAATGGAGACACTTTTAAAAAATGCTGAGTTAATAAAAACTTCAAAAATCTCAAAATCAAATAAAATTGTTAATAATAATACATCAGCTTCTATTCAATCAGGTTTCTATTTTGGTTATTTGCATGCAGTTAATGGCATATTAAAGCAAATTATTAAGGAGAATAACTTTAAGCCCAAAGTCTATATTACGGGTGGTCTAGGTAAAATATTTAGGGATAAAATTATTTATAAACCTATATATATGGAACATTTGACATTAGAAGGAATAAAAGAAATCGGTAACAAACATTTTTATGAGTAATAATTTACAACTAAATGATTTTAATGAAGGACTACACTTTTTATCTCTTGGAGGTATTGGAGAAATAGGTGCAAATTGTTATCTTTACGGATGTGATGGAAAATGGATAATGATAGATTTAGGTCTTTCATTTGCAGATGAAAAGTTTCCTGGTGTAGATTTATTGGTACCAAAAATAGATCATATTGAAAGTTTAGAAGATAATCTCGAGGCTATTATTATCAGCCATGGTCATGAAGATCATGCAGGAGCTGTTGCGTTCTTAGCAAATAAAATTAAATGTCCAGTATATGCAAGTAAATTTGCAAAATTTCTAATCGAAAATAGGCTAAAAGAATTCAATAAAGTAGAAGGATTTACTTTAGAAGAGATAAATCTAGAAAAGAAATTAATACTCAATAATTTTGATATAAGTTTTATTCCAACTACACACTCAATTCCTGAACCAACTGCAATAGTAATTAAAACAACATATGGATCATTACTTCATACTGCTGATTGGAAAATAGATCATTCACCTACTTTAGGAGACTCATTTTCAAAAGAAAAATTTGAAAAATTAGGAAATGATGGATTACTTGCCTTAATAGGTGACTCTACTAACGCAAATGTGCCTGGTAAATCAGAATCTGAAAGTGACGTTAGGGATGAACTGACAAGTATATTTTCAAGATTTTCTAATAGAATTGTTGTTACCTGTTTTTCTTCAAATATTGCAAGAATGAAAAATATTATTCAAGCAGCAAAAAAAAATAAAAGAAAGGTCGCTCTTGTTGGTAGGAGTATGAAAAAAAATATCGAAGTAGCAAGAAAATGTGGTTATGTTGCAGATGATGAAATTTTTATCAGTGAAGATGAAGCTTCTTATATACCAAGAGAAAATTTAGTCATAATTTGTACTGGAAGTCAGGGTGAAAAAAGATCTGCGCTTTTCAGAATAGCTTATAATTCTCATCAACATTTACATTTAGAGCCTGAAGATGTAGTAATTTTTAGCTCTAGAGATATTCCTGGTAATGAAAAATCAATAAATAATTTAAAGAACTTACTTATTAGACAAAGAGTTGAGATAGTAACTGCTGATGATGATTTAGTACATGTTTCAGGTCATGGTTATGCAGATGAAATAAAACAAATGTATAATTGGACAAAACCTTACTTATCTATTCCTGTGCATGGTGAACCTATGCATCTAGAGGCACATAAACAATTATCTTACTCATCTCAAGTACCATTTACTAAAATTTTAGAAAATGGAAAATGTCTCAAAATTGCACCAGGTGAACCTAAAATTGTAGAAAAATTTGAAACTGGAAAGTTAATTGTTGAGGGTAAAAATCTTTACGACTCTGAATCTGCTTTTATTAAAGAGAGAAGGAAATATTCATTTGAGGGGCTAGTTTTAATTTCTTTAATTATCAATGATGATGACTATTCAATTAATAAAAATATGTTACTTACTTTAAAAGGATTGCCGGGAATAGATGAAGAAAATATTAAAAATGATTTTAAAATACTTTTTATAGAAAACTATACAAAACTTAACAAAGATCAAAAATCATCAGATCTTATAGTATCTGACTTAGTTAAAAGTAGTTTTAGAAAGATTATAAAAAATTCAATTCAAAAAAAACCAGAAATTGAAGTTCATTTAATACGATCTTAATGGCACTATTTACTCATGTTCTAATTTTTATCCTTGTTTGGTGGATTTTATTTTTCATACTCCTACCGATTAAGATAAAAGTACCCCAAAAAGTAGAATCTGGACATGCAAAAAGTGCTCCAAGTAAGCCATATCTTCTAATAAAATTTATAGCAACTTCATTAATATCAGCTTTAATTTTATTTTTTTTGATTTTATTTGGATTTGATTTATCAAATATATTTAATAAATGAAATATTCTAACTTTTTTCTTCCCACTATTAAAGATGCGCCATCAGATGCTGAAATAATTTCACATAAATTAATGATCAGAGCTGGCATGATTAAACAATCTAGTGCCGGTATTTATTCGTGGTTACCTCTAGGTCTACTTGTATTAAAAAAAATTGAACAGATTGTTAGAGAGGAACAAAATAATGCAGGAGCAGTAGAACTGCTTATGCCTACGATTCAATCTTCTGATTTATGGATTAAATCAGGAAGATACGATGATTATGGAAAAGAAATGTTAAGGATTACAGATAGAAGTGGAAGGGAAATGCTTTACGGCCCAACAAATGAAGAATTAATTACAGATATATTTCAATCACATATAAATTCTTACAAAGATCTTCCAAAAAATCTTTATCATATTCAATGGAAATTCCGAGATGAAGTTAGGCCTAGGTTTGGAGTAATGCGAGGAAGAGAATTCTTAATGAAGGATAATTATTCATTTGATCTTGATGAAAACGAAGCAAAAAAATCTTATGACAATATGTTTAAAGCATACATAAAAACTTTTATTAGAATGGGTTTAACACCAATTTCCTTAAGAGCAGAAACAGGACCAATTGGAGGTAACTTAAGTCATGAATTTCAAATACTAGCTAAGACTGGTGAAAGTACACTTTATTATGATAAAAAATTAGAAACACTAAACCCTGAAACTATAGACCCAAATGAGTTGCAGTCATTTTATGCTGCAGTTGATGATCAACATGATGAAAAAAATTGCCCAATTTCAAATGAAGATTTAAAAATTTCTAAGGGCATTGAAGTGGGTCATATATTTTATTTTGGAACAAAATATTCTGAGAAATTAAACGCATTTGTTCAAGATAAAAGTGGGAAAAATGTTCCAGTGCATATGGGATCATATGGCATTGGTGTTTCAAGACTTGTGGGTGCAATTATAGAAGCTTATCATGATGAAAAAGGAATTAGGTGGCCTTTAGAAGTTGCTCCATTTAAGGTTTCCATAGTTAATTTAATGCCAGAAGATCAAGATTGTGCCACAAAATCATCAGAATATTATGAATATTTTATGAAAAATAATATTGAAGTCATTTTAGATGATAGAATCTGCAGTATAGGAAAAAAATTATCTGATAATGAGTTAATTGGGACACCATATCAAATTATTATTGGCAAAAGAGATTTAAAAGATAATTTAGTAGAAATAAAAAATCGCCAAAATAATGAAAGTGAAAAAATTTCATCCAGTAGTGTAATTGATTTTATTAATAATAAGTTAAAAAAATAGATGATTTCTAAATCAGAACGATTACTGATTTTTAGGTTTTTATTTTCTAAGAAATCTGATGGCTATGTGTCTATTTTTGCTTGGTTTTCAATAATAGGTATTAGTTTAGGAGTAGCAGCAATTATTATAGTAATGTCTGTTATGAATGGTTTTAGAATTGATCTAACTAACAGAATAATTGGACTTAATTCACACCTTAATATTTATAGTTTTGATAATGAGATAACAAATAAGCAAGCTGATGAACTCATATTGAATATTGATAATTCTTTTTTTTACCAACACTACAAATCTATTGAAACAAATGGATTAATTATAAAATCAAATAACTCAAAAGGTGTGATGATCAAAGGCTATGATGCATATGATAAAAATCATTATTTGTTTAATTCAATTAATATGGGCGCATTAATTCAAAATCCAAAAAGTGAAATATTAATTGGAGACTCCTTAGCGAACGAAATGAATTTAAGTGTGGGAGATAAGGTTAAAATTGCAATTCCAAAGACTGATAAAACAATATTAGGAAATATTCCAAGATTTAAAACATTGGAGGTAGTAGGTGTATTTGATCTAGGTTTATATGAATATGATTCAAATTTAATTTTTTTATCTTCAGAACTTGTTAGAAAATTACTCTTATATGATGAAGATATATATAACAAAATTGAATTCTTTACATCATCTCCTAATGAAATTGAATTATTTAAAAATAAAGTAGAATTAGAAACATCTAATCTTTTATTAAATTTTTATTCAATATCTTGGAAGGATCAAAACAAAACTTTAATAAATGCACTTAAAGTGGAAAAGAATGTTATGTTTATTATCCTTTCTTTAATCATCTTAGTTGCATCATTAAATATTATTTCAGGTTTAATTATTTTTGTAAAAGAAAAAAATAAGGATATTGGCATATTAAAAACTATTGGAATGAGTAATAAAAGTATTATAAAAATATTTTTTACTATTGGAATCTCAATTGGCTTGATTGGCTCATTAATAGGATTAATAATTGGAATACTTTTCACAATAAATATTAAATCAATTCAAAGTTTTTTAGAATATTTACTTGGGACAAAGCTCTTTTCTGAAGAAGTCTATTATTTATCATCTTTACCTTCAAAGATTAGTATAAATGAGGTTGTTTACGTACTTTGTGTGGCTATAATCATATCAATTATCTCAACTATTTTTCCAGCTTTAAGTTCAGCCAGAATAGATCCTATTAAGAGTTTAAGAAGTGAATAACAAATATTTATTAGAGATAACCAATCTTTGTAAAAATTATACAAATGAAAATAATTCAAAAATTGAGATAATTAAAAATTTAAATTTTAAATTAAAGCAAAACACTAAAGTTTCAATTGTTGGGCCTTCAGGTTCAGGCAAAACAACTTTTCTCAATATTATTGGTTTACTTGACTCAGAATATGATGGAAACTTTTATTTTAAGAATAAAGATATTTCTTTGTGCTCTAAAGATGAAACGAATAAAATTAGAGGATTATCCATTGGTTTTATTCATCAATTTTTTCATCTGATTCCTGAACTCACTGTGATCGAGAATGTTATGCTACCATTATTAATTAATAAAAATGAAAAGAAAAGTTATGAAATTTCTAAAAACCTACTTCTTGAATTCGGTTTAGATGAAAGAATAAATTATAAACCTTTAAAATTATCAGGAGGAGAGCAACAAAGAGTCGCTATTGCTAGATCTTTGGTAAATGATCCAGATTTAATTTTAGCTGATGAAATGACTGGCAATCTTGATGAAGATACTGCTAACAATATTTTTAAATTTTTTATAAATTATATCGAACAAAATAATAAAACTTTAGTATATGTTACTCATAACAAAACTTATTCTTTATTAGCTGATGAAATTTATTATTTTAAAAATAAGAAAATACATTTAAAGAATGAATAATCCTTTTATTCATTTACGATCTTTATCTTCATATTCTTTATCTGAAAGTACTCTAAAAATTACTAATTTAGTAGATCTTGCTAAAAAAAATGACATGCCTGCAATTGCCATTACAGATAATAATAATATGTTTGGAGTCTTTGAGTTTTCAAAAGAATGCGTAAAAAATAATATTCAACCTATAATTGGAACTTCAATAAATTTATTAGATGTTGTTGTAAATAATCAAATTTCCCAAGTTACATTTTTAGTCAAAAATGAAATCGGGTATAGAAATCTATTAGAATTAAGCTCACTTTCTCATCTTAATGAAGGAAATAATGTTGGTATATACTTTTCACAATTAGAGAAATTTTCTGAAGGTTTATTCTGTTATATAGGTGGTGAATTTAATCCTTTACTTTTATTAAACAAAGAAAACAAAAAAAAAGATATCATTCAATTAATAAGTAATTTTAAAAAAGTTTTTAAGCAAAATTTTCTTTTTGAAATTCAAAGAATAAATGATCAAAATATCGATGTTTTTGAAAAAGAATTTATTAATTTATCAAAAGAATTTGACATACCCCTTATTGGTTCAAATAATATAAAGTACGCTAATAAAGATGATTATTCAGCTCATGATGCATTACTTTGTATTGCTCAAAAATCTACAATTAACAATTCTCAAAGAAATACTTCTAATGAAAATATTTATTTTAAGTCAAATGAAGAAATGTATGAAAATTTTGAAGATATTCCTGAGATAATACAAAATAATTTAAATATTTCTCTATCTTGTAATTATTTTCCTGAATCAACAAAACCACAATTACCTGAATTTAAAAATGATTTAAATTTATCAGCAGAAGATTTTTTATTAAAATCCTCAGAACTGGGACTTGAAAAAAAAATAAAAGAAAAGAATATTAAGAATATACAAATTTATAGCGATAGATTGAAATATGAAAATGAAATAATAATTAGAATGGGTTTTGCAGGATACTTTTTAATAGTAGCAGATTTTGTTAATTGGGCTAAAGAGCAATTCATTCCTGTTGGTCCCGGAAGAGGATCAGGTGCTGGCAGTTTAGTAGCTTGGTGTTTAGGGATAACAGATTTAGATCCATTAGAATATGAATTATTATTTGAAAGATTCTTAAATCCAGAAAGAGTGTCAATGCCAGATTTTGACATAGATTTTTGTCAAACTAGAAGAGATGAAGTTATTGAATATGTAAATAATAAATATGGAAGTGAATGTGTTGCTCATATAATTACATTTGGTACTCTAGCATCAAGAGCTGCGGTAAGAGATATTGGTAGGGTTTTAGAAGTTCCGTATGGAGAAGTAGATTCTTTTGCTAAACTAATACCTTTTAATCCATCAAATCCACTTACTTTAAGTGAGTCTATTAAATCTGAAAGAAGTTTGCAAGAAAGGATAAGCAGTGATGAAAGAATTTCAAATATTATTGATGTAAGTCTAAAAATTGAAGGAACTCACAGACACGCTTCAACCCATGCTGCTGGAGTTGTAATTGGTCATGAAAAGTTATCTAAAGTAGTTCCTTTATACAAAGATCAAAATACTAATACGAATGCTACACAATTTTCAATGAAGTATGTTGAAGAGGCAGGTTTAATAAAATTTGATTTTCTTGGTTTAACTACATTATCCATTATAGATGATTGCATAAAATTAATAGTTAAAGAAAATAAAAATTTTTTAATAAATAAAATACCTCTTAATGATACAAAAACCTATGATCAGTTAAGTAAGGGTGATACAGTAGGAATATTCCAATTAGAAAGTAATGGTATGGGTAGCGTCCTTCGCCAATTGCAACCTGATAGATTTGAAGAAATAATTGCTGTAGTTGCTTTGTTTAGACCTGGGCCAATGGATAATATTCCTTCTTTTTGTAATAGAAAACATGGACGTGAAGAAATCAAATATCTTCATTCTATGTTAGAAGACGTCTTAAAAGAAACTTATGGAATTATTGTTTATCAAGAACAAGTAATGCAGATTGCACAAGTTTTATCAAATTATTCTTTAGGTGAAGCAGACTTACTAAGAAGAGCAATGGGAAAAAAAATTCAAAAAGAAATGGATATGCAAAAATCAAGATTTATAGAAGGTGCTGTTCAAAATAATATTGATAAAAAAGAAGCTTCAAAAATATTTGATTTAGTTGATAAATTTGCAGGTTATGGTTTTAATAAAAGTCATGCAGCAGCATATGCTTTAATATCTTATCAAACTGCTTATTTAAAAGCAAACTTTCCTCATGAATTTCTTACAGCAACTTTAAACTATTCTATAGATAGAACAGAAAAAATTATTTTACTTAAACAAGAAATAGAAAGATTAAATATCAATTTTTTAAAGCCAGATATAAATTTTTCTGATCCTTTATTTTCAATTGAAATAAATGACAACTTAAAATCAATAAGATTTGGATTGGCAGCAATTAAAGGTGTCGGTTTAAAATCAATTTCTAGCATGGTTGATGAAAGAAATAAAAATGGCAAATTTAAAAGTATCATTGATTTTATGAATAGAGTTTCCAAGGAGGTAATAAACAAAAGACAACTTGAAAAACTTATTCAGGCTGGAGCTTTTGATAGTATTGAAGCTAACAGATCGAAATTATTTAATAATGTACCAAAATTTGTTGAATTATTTGGAGGAGAAAAAAATATTAATCAAGACATGCTCTTTGAAGAAAATGAGATTTCTTTTGAAGATAAAAACCTGTTCAATCAAAATTATGAAAAATGGAAGAATGCAGAAATTTTATCTAACGAATTAGAGGTTATTGGATTTTATTTTTCTGATCACCCATTAAATCATTATCCAAAAAAGTTTTTTGAATTAGAGAATATTATGTCTTTTAAAAACTATTCAGAAAGCTATGATTCAAGTGTTATTAAAGTTTGTGGTGCTATTTTAGATATTAAAGAAAGATCAAATAAGGATGGAAAAAAATATGCATTTATAACAGTATCAGAAACTAGTTTTCAATTTGAACTAACTATATTTAGTGAAAATTTATATAAATACCGACCATTATTAAAAGAAGGAAATTTGTTAATATTTAATATTGATATTGTGAAAAGTAATACTGATACACGTTTTATAATAAGATCAGTAGATTCTCTGGAGAAAACTTTTATTAAAAATAATTATAAATTTAATATTTATACAAATATTAAAAATATGGATGTATTAAAAGATAATATTTTTGCAGAAAAAGAAAGTGGCAATTTTGATAATTTTATTGATGTCTTCATTACAGTAGATCAGAAATTAGTGAATTTTGATTTTAATAAATATTCAATTAAATCATACAAAAAACTTGATGATTTGAATAAATCAAAAATTTTAGATTATTCTTTAGAATTATCTTGAAAAAATAATACTATATAATAATAGGGCTATTTATTAAATCTAGCACACAGAAAAAACCGGTGTTTTTATTTCTGTGGAGGTTAAACCGGGAGTTATTATGAATTTACCAGAAGTAAAAATTGAAGATCTTCTAGAATCTGGCGTACATTTTGGACATAACGTTAGAAGATGGAATCCAAAAATGAAAGAATATATTTATGGTGTTAGAAATAACATACATATTTTTGATTTAAGAATTACTTTAGAGTTGCTTAATGCTGCTCTTACAAAAATCCATGAAACAGTTACTAAATCTGGGAAAATCCTTTTTGTAGGAACAAAAAAACAGTGTAGCGATGTAGTCAAAGATTTAGCAATGTTAAATAACAATTTTTATGTAAATAAAAGATGGTTAGGTGGAACATTAACTAACTGGAAAACAATTTCAAATTCTATAAAAAGATTAGAGGAAATTGAACTATTTTTAAAAGATAATGATTTATCAAAAAACTTATCCAAAAAAGAATTATTAGATATTTCTAGAGAAAAGCAAAAACTAGAGTTAAATATAGGTGGTATTAGAACACTTAATGGAAAACCAGATCTTCTGGTTGTATTCGATGTAATTAAGGATAAAATTGCAGTTAAAGAGGCAACAAAACTTAATATACCTGTAGTTGCAATAGTTGATACCAATGCAGATCCAGAAAATATTGATTATATTATTCCTGGCAATGATGATGCTCTTCGCTCAATAAATTTATATAAGAATTACTTTTCAGAAACTATTCAAGATGCCTCTAATTTTAAAGATTCAATTGAAACTAAAGAAGAAGATGTAGAAGAAGATATAAAAAAGGATGTTAAATA
>ENA-OSEY01000526-OSEY01000526.1-marine-metagenome-genome-assembly--contig:-NODE-526-length-28056-cov-4.239465_pt1 | contig 28056 bp, 22 predicted proteins | sample MGYA00248465_ERZ534230 | MGnify/ENA primary metagenome ERZ534230 (study PRJEB26409, sample SAMN06344110) | marine metagenome | isolation source: Sea water from surface | place: Atlantic Ocean:Southern...
AGCAGGTGCGGCTTCAGCAACAGGCTCCTCAGCAGGTGCAGCTTCAGCAACAGGCTCCTCAGCAGGTGCGGCTTCAGCAACAGGCTCCTCAACAGGCAAAGCTTCAGACGGTTTTGAATCCTCATTTTTTTTCAATGACAAGCCAGCATATCTATTTTTAAACTTATCTATTCTACCAGCGGTGTCAACAAGTTTTGTTTTACCTGTGTAGTATGGGTGAGATGTTCTTGAAATTTCTAACTTGACTAATGGATAATCTACACCATCGTGTTTTATTGTATCCTTAGTCTCAACAGCTGACTTAGTAATAAAAACATCATTATTGGACATGTCTTTAAAAGCTACAAGTCTGTAATTATCTGGGTGAATGCCTTTTTTCATTTTTTAATTGAGTGAGCAAAAATAAGTTTTTTTTTAATTTATGCAATGAATATCAATAATAGATAAATTCTACATAAATTTACATTCAAAAAATGAAAACAATATCAACCAAAAATGAGATAAAGAAGTTTGGATTATATACTGCATTTTTCACTGTATCTTTTTCAATAATGCAGGCAGTTCTAGGCACTCACTATGAAAACGACACGACTTCAAATATTGTAGGTTTATTGATCTTAGTTGGTGGAATAACGGCATGTGGTTTAAACTATAAAAAAATAAATAAGGGAATAATAGATTTAAAAACTGTTCTAAAGTTAGGTACTGGAATATCTGTAGTTAATGCGCTTGTTTTTATTTTATATTTTTTATTGCTCACTAACGTGATTGAACCTACTTTTTGGGACACTGCATGGAATATCGCATATGAAGTTGCAATTGAACAAAATCCAGAGCAGATGACTAATCCTGAAAGTGGAGAATTTTGGACAAAAGAAGAGTTTATTGGTTATTTAGAATGGACTAAAAACTTGGTATATCCATTTACAATTGTATCAAATCTTTTCGTAGGCTTTATGTTTAGTTTACTCTTGGGCTTGATTATAAAAAAATCTTAATTGAGAATGGACCTTTCTATTGTTATTCCGTTGTATAATGAATCTGAATCTCTAAATGAACTTAATCAAGCCATAATAAACTCACTAAATGGAAAAAATCTTGACTTTGAAATAATATACATCGACGATGGCAGCACAGATAATTCCTGGTCTATTATTAATGATTTATCTATCAATAATCGTGTATGTGGACTTAAGTTTCAAAGAAATTATGGAAAATCTATGGCACTCCTAGCGGGTTTCAAAAGAGCTCAAGGAAATATTGTAATCACAATGGATGCTGATTTGCAGGACGATCCAAATGAAATTTACCCACTATTTCAAATTATCACTGAGCAAAACTTAGATTTAGTCTCTGGTTGGAAAAAAAAGAGATACGACTCAATCATCTTTAAAAACATACCATCCAAACTATTTAATTGGGCGGCAAGAAAAGCATCTGGAATTAAATTGAATGATTTCAACTGTGGAATAAAGGCATACAAATCTGAGGTTATTAAAAACATAAGTCTCACTGATGGAATGCATAGATATATTCCAGTTCTGGCAAAAAATGCTGGTTTTATTAAAATTTCTGAGAAAGAGGTTAAACACCACCCCAGAAAGTTTGGTAAAACAAAATATGGCGCTGACAGATTTATTAAAGGATTTTTAGATCTTGTAACATTATCGTTTATTCAAAGATTTGGTAAAAGACCTATGCATTTTTTTGGATTAATTGGAACCATCATGGTTTTAATTGGATTGATTATTTCAATTTATATTGGTTATGATAAGCTTTTTTTAAACAAAACTGGAAGATTGATAACAGAAAGGCCTCTATTTTATATTTCACTAGTTACAATGTTAATGGGATTGATTTTTTTTATTGCTGGATTTCTAGGAGAATTAATACTAAGATCTAAAACAGATCATGATAATTATTCAATAGTTGAAAAAACTAAATAACCAATCGTGAATTTAGCTGAAAAAAATTTTAAAGTATGGTCTAACCAACCTTTTGATAAAGAAACGACCAAAGAAGTTTACAGACTTAAAGAAAAACTTGATCGATCAGAGTTTAATGATATTTTTCACAAAGATTTAGAATTTGGTACCGGCGGTATGAGAGGAATCATGGGTATAGGGCCAAATAGGATAAATAAATATAGCTTGGGAAAAACAACTCAGGGAATATGCAACTTTATTAATGACTTAAAAATTAAAGAACCTAAAGTTATAATTGGTTATGATAGTAGAAAAAATGGCAAGTACCTTTGTGACGTTGTATCTGATATCTTTAATGCAAATAATATAAGAACATATGTTTTTGATGAAATCAAACCAACACCCATTGTTTCATTTGGGGTCAGAAACTTATCATGTATTTGTGGTATTGTGATAACTGCTTCTCACAATCCTCCTGAATATAATGGATATAAAGTATACTGGTCAGATGGAGGTCAAATTGTTCCTCCAATTGATAAAAAACTAATGAGTTCAATATCTAGAACTAATTACATTGATATAAATTTTGAAGCGAATAAAAAATTAAAACTCACTAATTACAATAAAATTGAAAAAGAATATTTCAAAGAGTTAGGTGATTATCTCAAAAAAATTGACATTAAAAAGGAGAAAAAAAAATTAAAAGTTGTTTTTACACCAATTCATGGCACATCCTATAAAATGATTCCATCATTGCTAGAAGATTACGGTTTTGAATATAAAACTGTAGAGTCACAAATGATTCCCGATGGAAATTTTCCCACGGTTATATCCCCAAATCCTGAGGAAGCAGAAGCTCTATCTATTGGTATTAGTTTAGCAAAAAAACTTAATTATGATATTGTAGTGGGAACAGACCCCGACTCAGACAGGTTTGGAATTGCCATTAAAGAAAACAATGAGTTTATTTTACTGAATGGCAATCAAACAATGGTATTAATGCTAGACTATTTGTTAAAAAAAAATACAAATCATAAAAATTCATTTATTGCATCAACAGTTGTTTCAACACCAATGATTGAAAAGATAGCTAAGATTAACAATGTTGAAATAATGCTTTCTCTTACTGGTTTTAAATGGATTGGTAAAATGATTAATGATTTTCCTGAAAAGGATTTTGTCGCAGGAGGTGAGGAAAGTTATGGTTTTTTATTTGGTGATTTTGTTAGAGACAAAGACGCAATCGCTTCAAGCCTACTAATATGTGAAATACTTAATGAAGTAAAAGAAAAAAATAAATCCTTTTTAAATCAACTTATTGATTGTTACATTAAATATGGATTTTACAAAGAAAAATTAGTTACAAAAAAGCTAACTGGTTTAGATGGAAGAAAAAAAATAAATTCAATCATTGATAATATAAGAAAGAATCCTCCAAAAAAAATTGGCAATAGTAATGTCTTAATTGTGGAAGATTATTTACTGGGCAAGAAATTTAATTTTAAAACAAAAAAATCAGAAAAAATTAAATTGCCTCAGTCAAACTTAATAATCCTCAAATGTGAGGACAAAACATCAGTTTGTTTACGACCAAGCGGAACTGAACCTAAAATAAAATATTACTTTAGTGTGAGTGCAAGTTTAAAATCAGCAAAAAATTACATTAAAGTAAACAATGATTTGGAGTTGAAATTAAATGAACTTATAAAGGATATAGTTTAAATGTTTTTTACTAGAGTAATAAAGAATTTAAAATTATTTAAGAAGGAGTTTATTCTTAATATTTTATTCAGTGCATTGTATGCTCTTTTTAGTGCTATTGCATTTTTCTCTCTTATGCCAATGCTGGAGGTATTATTTAATGGTACAAATCAAACCATTGTTAAACCCGATTTTGATTCATCATTAAATTTGGGAAGTTTTTTAGAAAACTGGTTAAATTACCAAGTTGTTGTATTTGCAGGACAAGACAATCAAAAAGCAATTTTATTTGTTGTGTTTGTTGTTATTTTCTTGTTTTTTTTAAAAAATGTCTTCAATTATTTTGCTCTTTTCTTTTCAACAATCATGAGAAATGGAGTTATTAGAATTATTAGAAAACAAATATTTGAAAGCCTAATTGTTCTTCCAATGAGTTTTTTTTCAAAAAATAAGAAAGGTGATGTTATTTCTAGAATAACTTCAGATGTCATTGAAGTTCAAAATTCTTACCTATCGATTATTGAAATTTTTATTAGAGATCCTTTATCCATAATTTTTACAATAACAGCAATGTTTATAATTAGCTTGGAACTCACTTTATTTGTAATCGTATTCATTCCAGTTTCAGCATTTATTATTTCTTACATAGGTAAAACATTAAGAAGAAGATCTTTAATTGTTCAAAAAGAACAAGGTGAATTAACATCAATTACTGAAGAAACCTTAAATGGAATTAGTGTAATTAAAGCTTTTGTTTCAGAAACCTTTTTTACTAAAAAGTTTCTTAAGTCTAATTCAAAATTTTTTAAATATTCAAATAGCTTAGTAAATCGACAAAATATTGCAGCTCCTCTAAGTGAATTTCTTGGAATATTAGTAATCGGAGTTTTGCTTTGGTATGGAGGAAAATTAGTTTTAATTGACATGAACTTAAAACCTGCTGCTTTTATAACTTATATGGGCTTAGCATACGGGGTATTGACACCTGCTAAATCAATTAGTAAAGCACTCTATGCTTTAAAAAAAGGTAATGCTGCTGCCGAAAGGGTTTATGAACTTATCGACTCAGAAAATGAATTTGAGTTACAAAATCTAGAAAATATTAAATCCTTTAATAAAAAAATTGAAATAAAAAATGTTTCGTTTACTTACGATGAAGCAGAGGTTTTAAAAAATATTAACCTAAAAATAAAAAAGGGAGAGACCTTAGCAATAGTTGGACCGTCAGGAAGTGGAAAATCTACCCTTGCAAATCTTTTACCTAGGTTTTATAATTACTCATCTGGTAAAATATTAATTGATGGAATTGAACTAAAAAAAATTAGCAAGAGGAGTGTCCGATCACTAATAGGAATTGTTGGTCAAGAATCTATCCTATTTAATGGCACTATTAGAGATAATATATTGTTAGGAAAAAAAATTGATGATGAAGAGGTGTATGAAGCCCTTAAAACTGCTAATGCCATTGACTTTATTAATGAATTTAGTGATAAGTTGGATCATAAAATAGCAGATAATGGTGCAAACCTTTCTGGAGGACAAAAGCAACGAATTTCCATTGCTCGTGCTATTATTTCAAAATCTCCAATCCTAATTTTAGATGAGGCTACATCATCTCTTGATTCAAAATCTGAAAAACTTGTTCAAGAAGCACTTAAAAAGCTTATGCATAACAAAACATCAATTGTAATAGCACATAGATTGTCTACTGTTAAAAATGCCCAAAATATTGTTGTTTTGGATAAAGGTAAAGTTATTGAACAAGGTACTCATGATGATTTAATAAAGAAAAAAGGTATTTACAATAATTTAATATCATTACAGTCCTTAAGTTGATTTTAATAAATATTTTATGAATCGAAAGAAATCAGTTCTAATATCAGCGCAAGAAAAAGAGTTATTACAAAGACTAAAAAACTCCAAATCTAAAGATAATGCTTTCAGGGAATTGGTTAATCAAAGTAAAAAAAATCTATACTTTCAAATCAGAAGATTATTGTTAAATCATGAAGATACAAACGATGTGTTACAAAATGTATATTTAAAAATCTATAGATCAATTCAAAAATTCAAAGAAGAAAGCAAACTATCAACATGGATGTATAGAATTGCTTACAACGAATCAATCAATTATTTAAAATCAAAAGAAAAAAAATATTTTTTTAGCTCAGAAATAATGTACAATACAATGATTAATAACTTGAGGCAAGATCCATATTTTGATGGCGATGAATTAGACATTAAACTACAAGGAATAATCGCTAAACTCCCTCCCAAACAAAAGTTAGTTTTTCAAATGAAGTATTATGATGATTTGAAGTTTAAAGAAATATCCCAAATACTTGGAACATCAGTTGGTGCTTTAAAGACATCATATCATCTTGCGAAAAATAAAATAAAAAAGGAAATATCTGAAAATCAAACCTTTTAATAAATCTGTTGTCATAATTATATGAGAAAAAGTAATTCATTTAAAGTTCCCGAAAAATATTTTGAGAATATTGATGTTGAAATTTTAGAAAAATTAAAATTCAAAAAAAATGTTTTTACTTTTCCGCAAAACTATTTTGAAAATATTGATTCCGAAAAAATTATCGAAAAAGAAAGATCAAGGTCTTTTTACAGAAATTTACTAATTACAAGTACAGTGACCACGTGTCTAATGATCTTATTAATTCTCAATACTTTTACCGATAACGAATTTGTTGATGAAACATTTTTAGTCAATGATATTCTCGAAGAAAATTTTGATTACATGAATCAAAACATTATCATCAACCGATATTCCTCAAACTACATATATCAAAACTATGATAATCAGATAATTATGTCTAATTTTGATAGCGATTTTGATTATTTAACAATTGATTAGAATTTTATTAATATTATTTCTCTTTGTTTTTCAAAGTATTTCTGCTCAGGATGATGCAAAAAGAATGACGCAAGAAAAATTCTATGCTGAAAAAAAATTGTTTATTCTTAATGAATTAGAATTGAATGAAGATATTGAAAAAAAATTTTGGGAGGTGTATTTTAAATATGACGCACAAAGGCTAATCTTAAGCCGAGATATTACATTTACAAACAGGAAACTTCTTCAAAATAAAATAATTGAAGATTTTGAGATTAAAGAATTGATTCAAAAAACTTATGAAAATGGTTCAAAAAGTTTAGAATTAAAAAAAAATATGATGTCAGAACTTTCCAAAATTATAGATAATGGAAATCTTGTTAGACTCCCCTCAGTTGAGTTTAAATTCAGACAACTTATGATTTCGAGGGCTAGAAATAATAAATAATTGTTAATAAATTTTTTAGAAGTACAGTAAAATCATCACAATATGCTTATTATTTCTTTCATTTTTTAGCATACTTTTGAGTGATACTTTATGATATCATTCTTTCGAAACAACAATAACCAAATTTATGCCGTTGATAGTAAGAATCCCATTTCCCAAAATGATGTAAAAAAATTAGTATGGTTGTTTGGAAATAGTAAGTTTCTAAAAACAAAAATCATTGAATCTACTTTTATTGGCCCACGAAAAACAATGGTAACTCCCTGGTCAACTAATGCAGTTGAAATAACTAAAAATATGGGCATTGAATTTATTGATAGGATTGAATTATTTAATCCTGCCTATGAAGATGATGTATTTGATTATATGATTTCAGAAAAATATTTAAAATTGGATCAGGAATTATTCAAAATAAGTAGAAATCCTGATAAAAGATTAAACATTAATAATATTAATCAATATAATTTAAGTGAGGGGCTTGCATTAAATGATGATGAAATAATTTACCTTGAATCATTATCTAAAAAAATTGGGAGGAAACTAACAGATTCTGAAGTATTTGGTTTTTCTCAAGTCAACTCTGAGCATTGCAGACACAAAATATTCAATGGAAGATTTATTATTGACGACACAGAAATGGATGAGTCACTTTTTGATTTAATTAAGAAAACAACAAAACTTAATAAAAATAGTGTGGTATCTGCTTACAAAGATAATGTGGCATTTATTGAAGGGCCTGTCATTCAACAATTTGCACCCATAAAAGGCGAAACTCAGTCTGAATACAAGTTGTCTAAATTTAAGTCTGTAATTTCTTTAAAGGCAGAAACTCACAATTTTCCTACCACAGTAGAACCATTCAGTGGAGCTGCCACTGGTTCGGGTGGAGAGATAAGGGACAGAATGGCTGGAGGTCAAGGTTCAATTCCCCTTGCAGGTACTGCTGTTTATATGACACCATATCCGAGATTTAATGATTCAACATTTGGGTTTAAAAAACGTGAATGGCTATACCAAAAACCTAGAGAAATATTAATCAAGGCCTCAAATGGTGCCTCAGATTTCGGTAATAAGTTCGGACAACCTCTAATTGCAGGGTCACTATTTACATTTGAACATCAAGAAAATGGAAAATCATGGGGATATGATAAGGTTGTTATGCTGGCAGGTGGAATTGGTTATGGAAAAAAAGAATATGCATTAAAGTCAAAGCTGTCAAAAGGAGATTTAATAGTTGTACTTGGTGGGGATAATTATAGAATAGGAATGGGTGGTGCATCTGTATCGTCTACAAACACAGGTGAGTATAGTTCTGGTATAGAACTTAATGCGGTACAGAGATCAAATCCAGAAATGCAGAAAAGAGTTTTTAATGTAATTAGATCCATACTCGAGTCTGAGGAAAATTTCATCAAATCAATTCATGATCATGGTGCTGGAGGGCACCTCAATTGTCTTTCTGAACTTGTGGAAAATGTTGGTGGTTTAATTGACATAAATAAGTTGCCAATTGGAGATAAAACACTATCCGAAAAGGAAATAATTGGCAATGAATCTCAAGAGAGAATGGGCATTGTCATTGAAGGAAAACATCTTAATAAACTTGAACAAATATGTTTGAGAGAAAATGCCCCCTACTATGTTGTAGGAGTAGTTACTGAGGATAAAAGATTCAAAGTCAAATCTTGGGATAAAGATGAATATACAATTGACTTAAAAATTGATGATTTTTTTGGAAATTCACCAAAAACCATAATGAAAGATAATTCTGAAAAGATGGTTTTTACTGACCATGAATTCAAATCCCAGAACCTCAAAAACTATTTAGATAAAATTTTAAAATTAGAATCTGTCTCATGTAAAGATTGGCTTACAAATAAAGTTGATAGATGTGTAACTGGAAAAGTTGCACTCCAGCAATGTACAGGTCCTTACCAGCTCCCGCTTAACAATTGTGGAGTAGTGGCTTTAGATTACGAGTCTAAATATGGCATTGCAACCTCAATTGGACACTCGCCAACAACAGCTTTAATCAATCCTGCTGCAGGATCAAGAAATTCAGTAGGAGAAGCATTGACAAACATTATTTGGGCACCGTTAAAAAACGGGCTTAAATCTGTATCTCTGTCTGCGAATTGGATGTGGCCAGCAAACAACATTGGTGAAAATAATAGGCTTTACACAGCTGTTAAAGCATGCTCAGATTTTTGTATTGAACTTGGTATTAATGTTCCAACTGGAAAGGATTCTATGTCTATGAAGCAGAAGTATAAAACTGGTGAAGTTCTTTCACCGGGCACCGTAATAATTTCTGCAACTGCAGAAGTCAGTGATGTGAGTAAATGTGTGGAACCCTTTTTTAAAAAATTTAACTCAAATATATATTACATTGATATGTCATCTTGTGTTCTCAATTTAGGTGGTTCTGCATTGATGCAATCAAATAATAAAATTGGCAATAAATCAAATGATATACTGAATGCAAAATATTTTAAAAAGGTGTTTAATGTAATACAAAAATTAATTACTGATGAAAAAATATATTCAGGTCATGACGTTAGCTCAGGTGGATTAATCACAACAATTCTTGAAATGTCGTTTGTTTCTAGCGGAATTGGTTTAGAATTATTTTTAAATGAATTTGATGAAAATGATTTAATTAAAATTTTATTTGCAGAGAACCATGCTCTAGTGATAGAAGCTGAAAAGACAATTGAATCCCATTTCATTGATAATAATATAAAGTTTTTAAACATAGGAAAAACTGTCAATTCAAATGACATTAAAATTCAAAAAGATGAGAAAAATTATACTTTGGATATTGACGATTATAGAAAGAAATGGTTTGATAAATCACTAACACTAGATTCAATACAAAGTGGGTCTGAATATGCCAAAAAAAGGTATACAAATTTAAAATCAAATCAGCTTAAATTTAAGTTCCCAAAATGGTTTGATGGTTTATTTAAAAAAATCAATAATAATAAAATTAAAGCAGCAATTCTGAGAGAAAAAGGTAGTAACTCAGAAAGAGAGATGGCTTATGCTATGTATGTTTCTGGTTTTGATGTTATAGATGTCCACATGACAGACTTAATGTCAGGCAGAGAGGACCTAAGCGATATAAAATTTTTGGTTGCAGTTGGAGGTTTTTCAAACTCTGATGTTCTTGGATCTGCAAAAGGATGGGCAGGGACTTTTTTATACAATGAAAAAGCAAAAAAAAGTCTTAAAAACTTTTACTCGAAAAAAAATAATTTATCATTGGGAGTTTGTAACGGATGTCAGCTATTCATGGAACTTGGTCTGATAACTGTCGATTCAAAAAGTAAAACATTCATGGACCATAATGATTCAGGTAAATTTGAATGTGTATTTACATCTGTTGAAATTGAAAAAAATAATTCAATAATGTTTAAGAACTTTGAGGATACAAACCTGGGGATTTGGTCTGCTCATGGGGAAGGAAAATTCATTCTTCCTGGCGAAGAAACTGATTATAATATAATCGGTAAATATTCAAAAAACTCATTTCCATCTAATCCAAATGGATCCGATTTCAATACTGCAATTTTAGCAAATAAAGATGGTAGACATATTGCTATGATGCCTCACCTAGAGCGATCATTATTTCCATGGAACTGGGGATTTTATCCAAAAAATAAAAGCAGTCACACTATTTCACCTTGGTTACAAGCTTTTAGAAACGCCTATGAGTGGCTTAAATCCAACTAGGTTAATATTACATCAAATAAGCCAAACAAATTAAAAAATACTATGCATGCATAGTATTTTTTTGTAAATTAAAGGCATGTCTGAAAAATTTGTTGAACATCACATTAGATATACTTGGAGATCAATATATAAAATGCATAATGAACAGGCGGTTAAAGCAGGTGGAACACTTGCTCAAGCTGTTGTATTATTAAATTTAAATCCAAACAAGGGAACGCCCTCAACCTCTCTTGGTCCAAAAATGGGACTTGAATCAACAAGCTTGGGTAGAACTCTTAAATCGATGGAAAATGCTGGATTCATTTCAAGAGTGCCAAACAAAGATGATAAAAGAGGAGTTTTTATTGTATTAACAAAAAAGGGGAAAGAACTGAGAGCCATTTCAAAAAAGAATGGCAATAAATTCAACAAGGTTGTTTTAAATAAAATTGGAGAAAAAAATCTTTCTATTTTTTTTGATGTTCTAAAGTCAATTAACGGAACTATTAAAGACGGTCAAATATTTAAATGAAAAGGAATATCTCTAAAGTAGCTGTTTTGGGGTCTGGAATAATGGGATCAGGTATCGCGTGCCATTTTGCCAACATTGGTGTTGAAGTACTACTACTAGATATTTGCCCGAATGAACTTAACGAAAGTGAAAAACAAAAAAAATTAAGTTTAGATTCAAAAGCTGTAAAAAATAGGATTGTTAATGAAATGTTTAACAAATGTATTAAATCAAAACCCTCTCCCATTTATTCGAAAAGGTTTGTTAAAAGGATAAAACTTGGAAATTTTGATGATGACATAAGTAAAATCAAAAGTGCTGATTGGATTATTGAAGTTGTGGTAGAAAAGCTGGAAATTAAACAAAAGGTTTTTGATTTGATTGAAAAGCACAGAACACCTGGAACAATAGTAACTTCAAATACATCTGGAATACCAATCAAACTAATGAGTAAAGGAAGATCAGATGATTTTAATAAAAATTTTGCGATTACTCATTTTTTTAATCCTCCACGTTACCTTAATTTATTCGAAGTTATTCCTAGCCCTAAATGCGATAAACATCTTCTTAGTTTTTTATTAAAATATGGTGAAAAATATTTAGGTAAAACCTCCATTTTGGCTAAAGATACACCTGCATTCATAGGAAATCGAATTGGGACTTTTGGAATACAAAGCCTGTTTCACCAGGTTAAAAATGGAGATTACACCATTGAAGAAATTGACAAACTCACAGGAAGTATTATTGGTAGACCAAAATCAGCAACTTTTAGAACTGCAGATGTTGTTGGACTTGATACATTGATCAGCGTATCAAAAGGAATTTATGACTCTTGCAAAAATGATGAATCGATTGAAATTTTTAAAGAACCTGATTTTTTAAAAAAAATGGTTAAAAATAATGCATTAGGCAGCAAGACAGGCAAAGGATTCTATAAGAAGATTAAAGATAATAGCGGGAAATCCAAGATACTTCGCTTAGATTTTGATTCCATGGAATATGTTGAACAAAAAAAAGTCAATTTTGATATTCTTTCTAAAGCAAGGAAAATTAAAGCATCCAATGAAAAATTTAAATTTTTAGTCAGTGGTGATGATAAAGGATCTAATTTTTACAAAGAAAATTTCTCGAGGATGTTTCACTACATTCAAAACAGAATTCCAGAAATTTCTGATTCAATTGTTAGTATTGATGAGGCAATGAAAGCTGGATTCGGATGGAAAGATGGTCCGTTCGAAATATGGAATTATATTGGTATTAATGAGGGGAAAGAGTTGATGAAAGTATATGGTTTAGAAACTGCTAAATGGATTGATGACATGTTATCAAATGGATATAATGAATTCTACAAAGAATCTGAAGGTATTGTTCAATATTATGACTTAAAATCAAAAAAATATAAAGCAAAACCTGGTCAAGAGGGTTTTGTAATACTTAAAAATATTTTAGAAGATAAAGTCGTTTGGTCAAACTCAGAGGCCACTCTTTATGACATAGGAAGTGACATCGTAAATCTTGAGTTTTCTTCTAAAATGAATGTAATCAATCAAAATATAATCAGCTCACTAAAAAAAGGTGTTGAAATTGCGGAAAAAGACTTCAAAGGCTTAGTTATTGGTAATGAGGGTTCTCACTTTTCAGCAGGCGCTGATATCAGTATGATTTTTTTACTATCGGTTGAGCAAGAATACGATGAGCTTAATCATGTCATGAAAATTTTCCAAGACACGATGATGAGATTGAGATATTCTGCTATTCCAGTTGTTGCTGCACCTCACGGATACACTCTTGGTGGTGGGTGTGAATTATGTCTACAATGTGACGCAGTAGTACCTTACAGTGAAACCTACATAGGTTTGGTTGAAGCTGGAATCGGATTACTCCCTGGCGGGGGTGGAATGAAGGAAATGATTTTGCGTGCATCCGATAAATTCAAAAAAAATGATGTTGAAGTTAACATCTTGCAAGAATATTTTATGAATATTGGAATGGGAAAAACAGCAACATCAGGATTTGAGGGTTATGAATTGGACTACTTCATCAAAGGAAGAGATATAACAGTCATGAACAAAAAAAATCAAATAAATATTGCGAAGCAAAAAGCTTTAAATTTATATGATGCTGGTTATACAAAGCCAATAGAAAGGAATGATATCAAAGTACTAGGCAAGCAAGCCTTAGGTATGCTTTATGTCGGTGTTGATTCACTGAGGGCTGGGGATTATATCTCCGATCATGATAAAAAAATAGCAAATAAAATTGCTTATGTTTTATGTGGTGGTGATCTGTCTCAACCAACAAAAGTTTCTGAGCAATATTTACTTGAACTTGAGAGAGAAGCTTTTATTTCCCTCTGCGGAGAAAGAAAAACTTTGGAACGAATGCAGTATATGTTAAAAAACGGTAAACCATTAAGAAACTAGAATGAGAGAAGCTTATATAGTTAAAGGATTCAGAACAGCTGTTGGAAAGGCACCAAAAGGTTTTTTTAAGTTTAAAAGACCTGATGAGTTAGCTGCGGAAACAATAGAATTTTTAATTAATTCAGTTCCTGATTTTGATAAATATTGGATTGATGATTTAATTGTAGGTAATGCTGTTCCTGAAGCTGAGCAAGGGTTTAATGTTGCAAGATTAATTTCACTTATGGGTCTAAAAATTGAAGACGTTCCTGGTGTTACTGTAAACAGACTTTGTGCTTCTGGATTAGAATCTTTGGCTATTGCAAGTGCCAAAATCAAATCTGGAATGGCTGACTGCATTATTGCTGGAGGTGTTGAAAGTATGAGTTATATACCAATGACAGGGTATAAACCTGTTCCAAGTTACAATACAGTTTCTCAGGGGAAAGAAGATTACTATTGGGGTATGGGTTTAACTGCTGAGCAAGTTGCCAAAGATTTCAATATATCAAGAGAGGATCAAGATGTGTTTTCCTTTAACTCCCACATGAAAGCAATCCAAGCAATAAAAGATGGAAAATTTGATTCTCAAATTGTACCTATTACTGTTGATGAAACATATCTTGATGAGAATTTAAAAAAACAAACAAAATCAGAGATCTTTAAACAAGATCAAGGACCAAGAGCTGATACAAATCTTGATGTATTAGCTAAATTAAGACCTGTTTTCTCTGCTAATGGTAGCGTTACTGCAGGAAATTCATCTCAGATGAGTGATGGAGCATCTTTCCTAATGGTAGTTAGCGAAAAAATGTTAAAAAAGATAAAAATTGATCCAATTGCTAAACTTACAAATTATAGTGTTGCTGGATTACCTCCAAAAATTATGGGAATGGGACCAGTTAAAGCAATTCCAAAAGTTTTGAAGCAATCAGGCTTAAAAATGAATGATATTGAACTGATTGAACTAAACGAAGCTTTTGCTTCGCAATCAATTGCGGTAATAAATGAGCTAAAGCTCAATAGCGATATAATAAATGTAAACGGTGGTGCAATCGCATTAGGTCATCCTCTTGGATGTTCAGGTGCAAAATTGACTGTTCAGCTAATACACGAGATGAAAGCAAAAAATTTGAAATATGGCATGGTTACGATGTGTGTAGGTACTGGACAAGGTGCTGCTGGAATAATTGAAATAATATAATATGGACATACAAAATAAAATTTTAACAAGGGGAGGTGAATTCATTGTTCGAGAAACTAATTGTGAGGAAATATTTACACCTGAGGATTTTAATGATGAACAAAAAATGATGAGAGAAGCAGTCAAAGAATTCGCTGATAAGGAAATATGGAGTAAAAAACATGAATTTGAAAAGCACAATTATGAGTTAACGGAGAAAGTAATGGAAAAAGCAGGAAATCTAGGTTTTTTGGGAGTTGGAGTTCCCGAGGAATATGGTGGTCTTGGAATGCCATTAACCTCATCTGTACTTGTTTGTGATTATTTTTCTGGAAGTTCTGGTTCAACATCAACAGCATTTGGAGCTCACACAGGAATTGGAACCATGCCAATTCTATTGTATGGAAATGAAGAACAAAAGAAAAAATACATTCCGAAATTAGCAACTGGTGAGCATATTGGTGCATATTGTTTGACTGAGCCCAGCGCTGGATCAGATGCCAATAACGGTAAAACCAAAGCCGAACTTTCTGATGATGGTAAATTCTATTTTATTACCGGTCAAAAAATGTGGATTTCTAACGCTGGATTTGCTGATATTCTAACTGTTTTTGCAAGAATTGAAAATGATAAAAACATAAGCGCTTTCATTGTTGAAAATAATCCTGAAAATGGAATTGAACTTGGCAATGAGGAATCTAAGTTAGGAATACACTCTTCATCCACCAGACAAATCTTTTTCAACAAGACTAAAGTTCCTGTTGAGAATATGCTCTCAGAGAGAGGAAATGGTTTTAAAATTGCCATGAATGCTTTAAATATTGGGAGAATTAAATTAGCAGCCGCTTGTCTCGATGCTGAGAGAAGAATTGTAACTTCCTCAGTTCAATACGCCAATGAGAGGGAACAGTTTAAAACAAAAATAATAGAGTTTGGTGCAATTCAAGAAAAAATTGCGAAAATGGCAATGGATACTTATGTAGGTGAATCTGCCACATACAGAGCATCAAAAGACATTGAGGATAGAATCGAAAATCTTAAAAGTGATGGTAAAAATCACCAAGACGCTGAGTTAAGAGGTGTTGAAGAATATGCGATTGAATGCTCTATACTAAAGGTTGCGGTTTCAGAGGATGCACAAAATTGTGCTGATCAAGGAATTCAAATCTTCGGCGGTATGGGTTATTCAACAGATACACCAATGGAATCTGCATGGAGAGATGCAAGAATAGCTAGAATTTATGAGGGAACAAATGAAATTAACAGGATGGTTACAATTGGAATGTTGATTAAAAAAGCTTTTAAAGGACACGTAAACTTGATTGAAAAAGCAGAGGAGGTTGCTAATGAACTAACTGATGTTCCAACATTTGATACCCCCGAACTTGTTAATATTTTTGATCAAGAAAAAATTGTTCTAAAAAACCTAAAAAAAGTTTTTTTAATGCTTGCGGGTGCAGGAATGAAAAAATTTGGAATGGATTTGGAAAAAGAGCAAGAGGTCTTATTGGCAATTTCAGATGTTTTAATTGAAATATATATGGCTGAGTCTGCAATTCTGAGAACTGAGAAGAATTGTAAGAGATTTGGTAAGGATTCTCAGATTGGTCAAATAGCAATGAGTCAACTATATCTCTATGAAGCAAATGAATTGATTTCAAATAAAGCAAAAGAGCTGATATTCTCATTGTCTGAGGGAAGTGAACAAAAGTTTTTACTAATGGGACTAAAAAGATTTACAAAATATTATGAATATCCCAAACCAATTAAACTCAAAAGAATAATATCAAAAATTGTTTCAGCAGAAAATAGATATTGTTTTTAATCATGCAAAAGAAAACCTTAATTATTATATTATTTTTTTCCTTTTCATTAAATTACTCTCAAGATAAAATTGATAATCTAGTCTTCGAAATCATTTCAAAAGTTTCCAAAGATAACTTAGAAAAGGATATAATTAGTCTTGCAAATTTTGGTACGAGACATACTTTAAGTGATACAATATCAAAGTACAGAGGGATTGGAGCTGCCCGTAGATGGATTAAAAATTCATTTGAAAAAATCTCATCCGAATGCGACAACTGTTTAGAGGTTTTTTATCAAAAAAATTATTTTAAAAGAAATAACATAAGGCTTATAAGAGATGTTTGGATAAATAATGTTGTTGCCATTCAAAGGGGATATAAATACCCAAATAGATATGTCATCATGAGTGGTGATATTGATAGTAGGGTATCTGACCCAAATGATTATGAATCAGAATCACCTGGAGCTAACGATAATGCATCTGGGATGGCAGGAACAATTGAAGCGGCAAGAGTTTTATCCAAATATAAATTTGAAAATTCAATTGTATATCTTGGACTTTCAGGGGAAGAGCAAGGTTTATATGGAGGCCAAGGTTTTGCTGAATTTGCAAAGAAGAATAATTGGGATATTATTGGTGTGTTAAACAATGATATGATTGGAAATATAGAAGGTGTTAATGGAATAATTGATAATAAAAGTTTCAGAATTTTTTCTGAGCCCGTGCCAGCAAATGAAACAGACCGAGAAAGATATATGAGGAGGTTTTATGGAGGTGAAATTGACGGTAATTCAAGACAATTAGCCCGATTTATTTACAGCAGTACAAAAAAATATATACCTGAAATGAAGCCAAATATGATTTACAGATTAGACCGTTTTGGTAGAGGTGGTCATCATAGACCCTTTAATGATTTAGGTTTTGCTGGTGTCAGAATAATGGAATCCAATGAGAATTACAATAGACAGCATCAAGATATCAGAATTGAAAATGGAATCAAATATGGTGATGTAATTGAGGGAGTTGATTTTAATTATGTTAAAAATTTAACATCTGTAAATATTATAAATCTTGTATTAATAGGGTCATCTCCCCCACCTCCAAAGAATCTATCAATTGGTGGTATAGTTGAACCTTCGGTCAAGTTTAAGTGGGATAAAAATAATGATGATAACATCAAGGGATATAAAATATACTGGAGAGAAACTTCTTCTCCCCACTGGCAATTCAGTAAGTATATTGGAAATGTAAATAATTACACATTAGACGATGTAATTATAGATAATTATCTTTTTTCAGTCACATCAGTTAGCGTTGATGGTTATGAAAGTATATTTGAATTTCCGTCGGAAACTTTTAGAAATTAATCAAGTTTAAAACCCTGTTTTTTCATCCACTCATCATTATAAACTTTTCCAATATATCTTGTTCCAGAGTCATGAAGTAAAACAACAACATTTTCATTTTTTTTAAAATTTGATTTTAGTTGATGTAAGCCAGCTATCGCTGCTCCACATGAATACCCCGCTAAAATACCTTCTTTTTTAGCGAGTCTTCTTGCATATATAGCTGCATTTTCATCTGTAACTTTTTCAAAGTGATCTATTATTTTAAAATCAACATTTTCAGGCAGAATATCCTCTCCTATACCCTCTGTCAAGTATGGATATATTTCATTTTTATCAAACTCGCCTGTTTCATGATATTTTTTAAATATTGAGCCAAAAGAGTCAATACCCCAAATTTTGATTTTATTATTTTTTTCTTTCAAAAATCTTCCCACACCTGAGATTGTTCCTCCTGTACCGACTCCAACAACAAAATGATCTATCCTACCTCCCATTTGTTCCCAAATTTCGGGACCAGTTGATAAATAATGAGCCTCTGAGTTTGATAGATTATCATATTGATTAACATACCAAGAATTTTCTATTTCTGAGCTAAGCCTTCTAGATGTAGAATAATAGGAATTTTCATCATCAGGTTCAACATTTGTTGGACATATTATGACCTCCGCTCCTACTGCTTTCAATATATCTACTTTTTCCTTAGACTGCTTATCTGTAGTTACGCAAATTAGACGATATCCTTTTACTATAGCTCCAAGTGCTAATCCCATACCTGTATTTCCTGATGTTCCCTCCACAATTGTACCGCCGGGCTTTAGCTTTCCTGAGATTTCAGCATCCTCAATCATTTTTATTGCCATTCTATCTTTTACTGAATTACCTGGATTAAAATATTCAACTTTAGCAAAAACCTGAGCTGAAATTCCACTTACAATTTTATTTAGCTTAATCATTGGTGTATTACCAATAGTTTCTAAAATGTTGTTTTTTATTTTCATTTAACTAGATTTCATTGTAGTTGTTGGATTTAATTTAGAAACCACAAGTGAGGGGATAATTAACATCAAAAATGACGTTACGATCACGGAGATATTTAATAATATAATATTAATAAAATTCAAATCGACAGGTACGCTATTAACATAGTAAACTGTAGGGTCTAACTCAATTATATTAAATTGATGTTGAAGAAACAATAGCACAAAAGATATTAGATTTCCAATAACTAAACCCCTTATTATCAAATATGCTCCATTTATCAAAAATATTTTTCTTACACTCGAATTGCTAGCTCCTAAAACTTTTAATACACCAATGAATTTTCTTTTTTCCAAAATTGTTATTAAAAGGGCGGTAATCATATTTATTCCACCAACAATAATCATCAAAAAAACTATTAAATATACATTTGAATCAAACAGAGAAATCCAATTGTAGATTTCTCCAAACCTATCTCTATTAAACGTTATTTTATAGTTTGAGGGTACAGACTCGTAAATTAATTCTAAATTGCTATCACTTGACAAGCGTACTTCAATGCCACCCGCATGATTGTTGCTCCAGTTGTTTATTTGCATTGATTGGTTAAAATTTCCAAAAACTATTTTACTGTCAAACTCTTTTATACCTGTATCGTAAATAAATTTTATATTAAACTTTCGAATCTTTGGGATAGATTTATTTTTTTTGGTAAAAAACAATAAAGTAAGATCGTCACCTACTTTCACATTATTTCTCTTTGCAAAATATTTTGAAACTGATACATTATTATTATTTAATTTGGGAGGATCATTAGAAATCATGTCTTCATATCCTTTAAACACTAAAAATTCAAAACTATTACCTTTTGGAAATATAACAGGGTTGTATGAAACTTTACTTAAACCTTTAATATTTGGAATTTGAAAATTAGATAAGTTTAAAGTATTCAAATCTATTGGTTCACCAGTTTCAAATAAATTATTACCATAGTTAGTAATGATTAAATCACCAACATTATTTGAAAACTTCTCGTTAATATTTTTCTGAATGCCAAAACCGATTGACATGGATATATTCATTACAACTATTCCAAGGATTATTGAAAGAATCGAAATTTTTATAATAGGGGATGAAATACTATTTTTATATCTTTTATAACCTAAAATTTTTGATGCAACAAATCGTTCGAAATTCAAATCCTTCTTTTTTTAATTTTCTTTTCAAAATTACTTTTTTTTTATTGCTCACAAGTAATTTAAATGGTCAAAATAAATTGGTCTATGGTATTGAAAGAACGGACCAATACATCAAATTTTTGAGCGATAAAAAAATTGGCTTGGTTACAAATCATACATCAAAGTTTTATGTAAATAAACCAATTCATCTGGTTGATTCATTAATTAACAGAGGTATTGATATTGGAAGAATTTTTGCACCTGAACATGGCTTTAGAGGAGATGTTGATAATGGAGAAAAAATTGAAAATTCAGTCGATTTAAAGACTAAAATTCCGATTGTATCACTTTACGGAAATTCAAGAAAACCTACTCCGGATGATATTTCAGAATTAGACTTAATAATTTTTGATATACAGGATGTTGGTGCTCGTTTCTATACATATTTATCAACACTTCATTACATAATGGAAGCATCTGCTGAAAACGGAATTAAAGTTATTGTTCTTGACAGACCGAATCCAAATGGCCACTATGTTGATGGTCCTGTGTTAGAGAATAATGCAAAAAGTTTTCGTGGGATGCATAATGTTCCAATTGTTTATGGAATGACTATTGGCGAATATGCCCTCATGATAAATGGTGAGAAATGGCTAAAAAACAAAGTAGTTTGTGATCTTGAAATTATTGAGATGATTGGATATGATAGAAGAAAAAAATATAAACTTAAAGAAAAACCTTCACCCAATCTACCAAATGAAAAATCAATAAATCTTTATCCATCACTATGTTTTTTTGAACAAACACCTGTGAGCATTGGCAGAGGGACTAATCTTCAATTTCAAATTATTGGTCATCCCGATTGGATAGATAAAAACTTTAGTTTTAAGCCTGTTCCTATGGTTGGAGCAAAATACCCAAAACATAATGGTGTTTTATGCTATGGACATAATCTTTCAAACACTATATACCTTAGTAAAATTAGACTTGATTGGCTTATAAACTCATATAATGAATCAAACGATAAAGAAAATTTTTTTGGTAATAGTTTTCATGAAATTGCTGGTAATTTTGATTTGGAAAAACAAATAAAAATGGGTTTAAACCAAGTTGATATACGCGCATCTTGGCAAACAGACTTAGAAAATTTTAAAAAAATCAGAAAAAAATACTTAATCTATCCCTAAGAACTTGTGAGTTTGCATAGATAATTTCCATCTTGGGTTTGTCTTTATAAAATCTACTACTTTACCCTTTATTTTATCAAATTTTCCCCACTCTGGTTGTAAAAATAATTTACAATTATCACTTACCTTTTTGGACTCCTCTGTTGCAAATACTAAATCGTGATTGTTATATATTATAATTTTTAGTTCATTAGCGATTTGATATAAGTGTTTTTTTGGTAGTTGTTGTTTTTTTGGTGATAAACAGATCCAGTCCCAATCTCCCGTAATATCATAAGCTCCTGATGTTTCTAAGTGTCTTTTAAAATTTTTTTCTTTTAATTTTTTTGTTAATTCTGTCATATCCCACATTAAGGGCTCACCACCTGATACAACAACGATTTTTGTTTTTTTATCGATATTTTGGATGATTTTAGAAACTTTAAGTATGTTATGATTGCCATGATCCCAACTATCTTTAACATCACACCAATGACACCCAACATCACAACCACCAATTCTTATAAAAAATGCAGATGATCCTGAATGGTAACCTTCTCCTTGTAATGAGTAGAACATTTCCATGACAGGAAGATTATTTTTATCAATTTCCATCTAAACAATTAAGTTAAAGAAATATTATTAGTAATTTTATTTAAGTGAATAAATTAACACCTTTTCATTTGGCCATCCCTGTTAGCAATCTGGAAAAAAGTAAAGAATTTTACAGAGATATACTTGGGTGTAAAGAGGGAAGAAGTAGTGAACATTGGGTAGATTTTGATTTTTTTGGGCATCAACTTGTAATTCACTTTAAAGAAATCAATGAAGATGATAAGCATATAAACTCTGTTGATGGGAAGGATGTACCAATACCACACTTTGGAGTTGTTTTGGAATGGGAAACATTTCAAAAATTTTCTAAACAAATAAGGAAAAAAGATATAAATTTTATAATTGAACCGTATGTAAGATTTGAGGGCAAACCTGGTGAACAAGCAACAATGTTTTTTAAGGATCCCTCAGGAAATGCTTTGGAATTCAAATCTTTCAAAGATTTTAATCAAATTTTTGCAAAATAGAATAAACTATATCAAGAATGCTTGTTTCTAAAAGCTTTTAAGTTGTTTTTTAGTAACATGGCAATAGTCATTGGACCCACGCCACCTGGAACGGGGGTAATATAACTACATTTTTTGGAAACATTTTCATAGTCCACATCACCAACAATTTTATAACCCTTTTCAGAATTATCTGGAACTCTTGTTATACCAACATCAACAACAACAACTCCCTTCTTTAGCATATCCTCTTTTAAAAAGTTAGGTATCCCAAGGGCAGAAATAATAATGTCAGCTTCTAGAGTTAAATTTTTAATATTGGAGGTTCTACTGTGAGCTAAGGTTACAGTTGAATTTCCTGGGTTTGTTTTAAGACCCATCAATATACTGATTGGTTTACCAACGATATCAGATCTGCCTAAAACTACAGTATTTTTTCCCTCAGTTTGTACTTTGTATCTTTTTAAAAGTTCTATAATCCCAGAGGGAGTTGCAGAAATAAAGGTTGGCAAATTTAAAGACATTTTGCCAAAATTTGTAGGATGAAAACCATCAACATCTTTATCTGGATCTACAGCCATTAATATAGTTTGAGTATCAATGTGACTGGGAAGAGGTAACTGAACAATATAACCATCAATAGAATCATTTTTATTTAATTCTTCAACTTGATTTAAAAGTTCATCTTCAGTTGTTTCGTCTGGTAATTTTATTAGTGTTGACTCGTAACCGACCTTTTCACATGCTTTTACTTTACTTCCAACATATGTCAAACTGGCACCATCATTACCAACTATGACCGCAGCAAGATGAGGTGGACGATTACCGGATTCAGTAATTTTTTTGACCTCTTCAGCAATTTCACTTTTAATATCATTGCTGGTCTTTTTTCCGTCTAAAATTATCATATTATTGTTTAAAATTTTGCATCATACTCATTAGTTTTGAGGCCCCTCCTGACTGCACCATTTTCATCATCTTTGACATTTGCTCAAATTGTTTTAATAAAGCATTTAACTCTGATATATCCCTTCCAGCCCCTTTTGCAATTCGCTTTTTTCTGCTGTGATCTATAATTTTTGGATTACTTCTTTCAATAGGAGTCATTGAATGTATCATTGCTTCTATGTATTTAAAAGAATCATTGTCAATGTCAATATTTTTCATCTGACTCATCCCAGGGATCATATTCATGGTATCTTTTAAATTTCCCATTTTTTTTATTTGATTTATTTGATTGAGAAAATCATCAAATCCAAATTTGTTCTTAGCAATTTTTTTACTTAGTTCTCTAGCTTTTTTCTCATCATAAACTTCTTGAGCTTTTTCAACTAATGAAACAACATCACCCATACCAAGAATTCGATCAGCCATTCTCTCAGGATAAAAAATATCAAGAGCGTCAAGTTTTTCACCAATCCCAACAAATTTTATTGGCTTGCTAACCACTGATTTAATTGTAAGTGCTGCTCCTCCCCTAGTATCACCATCTAATTTTGTTAAAACTACTCCATCAAAGTTTAAGACATCATGAAAAGCTTTGGCAGTATTCACTGCGTCCTGGCCAGTCATTGAATCAACAACGAATAGAATTTCTGAGGGATTTACCGATTCATTTATATTACTAATTTCAACCATCAATTTTTCATCAACAGCCAATCTACCAGCAGTATCAATAATTATAATATTATTCTTTTTTTCTTTGGCGTAATTGAGAGATTTTTTTGCTATACCAATCGGATCATTATTTCCCTCCTCGGAATAAACCTCAATACCAATACTACTACCCAAGACTTTTAATTGTTCAATGGCTGCAGGGCGATAAACATCACATGCAACCAACAGAGGGTTTTTACCTTTTTTCTTTTTTAAATAATTTGCTAGTTTTCCTGCAAAAGTTGTTTTACCAGAACCTTGCAGACCTGCTAAAAGAATTATTGAGGGATTATCTGAAAGATTAATACCGACATTTTCACTCCCCATTAGTTCAGTTAGTTCATCTTTGACTATTTTGACCATCAACTGACCGGGTCGAAGGTCTGTCAATACATTTCTACCTATTGCTTTTTCTTTTACAGAGTTTGTAAAATCCTTTGCAATTTTGTAGCTAACATCCGCATCTAAAAGAGCTCTTCTTACCTCTTTCAAAGTTTCAGCAACATTTATTTCAGTTATTTTACCGTGGCCTTTTAAGGTGTGAAATGCTTTGTTTAGTTTTTCTGTTAGATTATTAAACATAAGATTTCAAATTTAATATTATTTGGAATGAATATCGCTTTTCATTTTATAAATAACCAAAACATGTGGAAAAGTAATTGCTGCTAGAAATGAGAAAAATATTGCGAGACTAAAATCGATGTTATTTTTTAAAATCAAATACATAACAACTAAAAAAACTATTGCTAATAACCAATATACAGCACCTTTTAACAAAAATTTTTTGAAATTTTCTGTTTTAGTAGAATCACCGAAAAGATAATCTGATTGTTCAATTATTGACGGTATACTGTGAAAGAAAACAAAATAAATAGCAAAAGCTGGTAGTAATTCATAAGTAAAAAACACCAACAACATAACCACTAGTAAAGCTAACTGATGCAATAATTGTTTTTTTAAAATTTGGTAATTTAGAATTATAAGAAGCAAAGTACATAGAGAAGAAAAAATTATTACTGCTGAATAAATGTTTTCTGGTATATAAATTTTAGTTATTTCAAAAATGATATTTGAAACATCGCTTTTATTAAATAAAAAAAGTACAGAAAAAATAAGAAGTCCAAAGAAAAAGTAAAATAGTGAAATTGATTTGGATTGATTACTTCCAAATATTGTCCACTGTTGTTCACCAAAGTGGTATGCACTAAACAAGACAAAAAAAAGTAATGAAATCTCTGAAAAAAGAAAGAAAAGAACAGATATTAACAAAACTATAGACAAGTACTTTACGGTGCTTCTTATAACTATCTTTTTAGTCTGTTTTTTTCCTTTTAATAAAATTAAAATATCGTTTGCTCCGTGAATAATACCAAAAGTTAAGATTAAACCATAGCAAGCAAAATAAAAGTATTCAGAATTTAGATGGTTGCTTATAAATAGAGAGAATAAACTCAAAATCATTGTCAACTTAAATGATAGATTGTCTGAGTAATTATTTTTAGTCAAGTGGAAATAATTAATATGGTTAAAGTTAATTAAAATATAAAAATGTTGATATTTTACATGTAATACCCTAATTATGAATATGATACAGAAAAATTCTTTTGTTTGATAATTTACCTTAAAGAACTAGTTTTTAGTGTCAAATGTTTATAAAAAACAGTTTTTTTTTGACATATTTCTACTTATTAACATAATTTTTACTATTTTGGGCCACATTAAAACAAATAATTAATTATTATGGAAAATTTATTTAATATTTTTTTAGCAGGAGAAGTAGTAGTTCCTACAAATCCTACTGAATTTACATTCTGGATCGGTGCCATGGCCATGGGAGCTGCTTCAGTATTCTTTCTACTGTCTCTAGATGCAGGTGGTGGAAAATGGAGAAATTCTATGCTTGTATCAGCTTTGATTACAGGTATTGCTGCTGTTCATTACCTATACATGAGAGATGCATATGCTGCTATGGGTGATGAAGGTGTTACAGCTTTCAGATATGTGGATTGGATTTTAACAGTTCCTCTAATGTGTGTTGAATTTTATTTAATTCTTCAAAAAGCAGGAGCACAGAAAAGTTTATTATGGAATATGATCTTCCTATCAACTGTAATGCTTGTCACAGGTTATGTAGGTGAGGCTGGACTAGGTAATGCTGCCGTTTGGGGTGGTGTTTCAGGTGCTGCTTATTTTGCAATCTGTTATATTTTATGGTTTGGTAGTGCTGGTGAACTTGCTAACAAAGCAGGTGGTGCAGTATTAGAAGCTTTTACAGCTCTAAAATGGTTCGTTCTTGTAGGATGGGCTATTTATCCAATTGGATATATGGCAGGAACTGAAGGATGGTACTCAGGTATCTTCGGAGGTTTAGACGGATCTATGCAGTTAATTTACAACATCGGTGATGCTATCAACAAGATTGGTTTCGGCCTTGTTGTTTATAACTTAGCAGTAGCTAAATAATTTAACAACTAACCTTTGTTAATGACCACCTCAGAAATGAGGTGGTTTTTTTTTACATTCTATTTGGTACGGAAATCCCCAACAAACCCATTGATTTCTCAATTTGTATTGCGACTTTTTCTGAAAGAAAAACTCTAAATGAATTTATATTTTTATTACCCAAAATAGTATGTGTCTGATAGTATGAATTATACAATTTAACGACTTCATAAATATGATTTGCTATAAGTGATGGATTTAGTGTTTTTACTGAGCTGTTCAATATATTTTTAAACTCACACAATAAAATAATCAGCTCTTTCTCCTTTTGGGCTAATTTCAACTCATCAAATTCATATGTATTATTACTATTCTTATCTAAAATTGATTTAATCCTTGCGTAAGTATATTGAATGAAAGGACCTGTATTACCATTAAAATCAATCGATTCTTCTGGATTAAATAATATTTTCTTTTTGGGGTCCACTTTAAGTATATGATATTTAAGCGCACCTAATGCAATAGTTTTATACAATTGTTTTTTTTCAGAGTCAACCAAATCATTAATCTTACCTAGCGTATCTGAAATAACTTTAGCTTTATCAATCATTGAAGAAATTAACTCGTCTGCATCAACCACTGAGCCTTCCCTACTTTTCATTTTACCTGAGGGTAGATCAACCATACCGTAGCTTAAATGCTGAAGTTTATTAGCCCAATTATAATTAAGCTTATCTAAAATTTTAAATAAAACCTTAAAATGATAATCTTGTTCATTTCCAGTAGTGTAAATCATTCCACTTAATTTTGGATTATTTTGGTGCCTCAAGTAGGCTGTGCCTAAATCTTGTGTCATGTAAACTGATGTACCATCAGACCTGATTAGAATTTTTTCATCGAGACCTTCAGAAGTTAGGTCGACCCAAACAGAATTATCTTGTTTTTTAAAAAAAAGACCACTTTTTAAGCCTTTTTCAACGATTTCTTTACCTATTAAATAAGTTTCACTTTCGAAATATTCAGAGTCAAATACCACATCTAACTTTTCTAAAGTTTCATTGAAACCATCTATAACCCATGAATTCATTTTTTTCCAAACTTTAATCACTTCATCATCTTTTTTTTCCCATTTTCTCAGTAGGTTTTGTGAATCTTTAAGAATTGGGGCATTTTCCTCGGCGTACTTCTTATCTTTTCCATTTTTAATAAGATCGGTAACCTCATTTTCATATTCTTGATTGAATTTCACATAGAACTCACCAACATAATGGTCACCCTTAGTTTTATTTTTAGTAGGATCTCCATTATTACCAAATTTCATCCATGCGATCATTGATTTGCAAATATGAATTCCTCTGTCATTAATTATTTGTGTTTTGTGAATCTCATATCCCGAATAATCAAGTATTTTGGAAACTGAATCTCCTAACAAAATATTTCTTATGTGGCCAAGATGAAGGGGCTTATTCGTATTTGGAGAGCAAAATTCAATAATTTTCAATTCATTATTAGACTTGAATTCCTCCAGTGGATTAATATTTTTGAGTGTATTAATTAAGTACTGACTTGTAAAATTAAGATTCAGAAAGCCCTGAATTACATTATGTGATCTAACAATAAATTTTTCAGTATTAATGAAATCAACAATTTCATCTGAAATTTCCTCAGGCGACTTTTTAATTCT
>ENA-OSEY01000528-OSEY01000528.1-marine-metagenome-genome-assembly--contig:-NODE-528-length-28023-cov-4.390217_pt1 | contig 28023 bp, 27 predicted proteins | sample MGYA00248465_ERZ534230 | MGnify/ENA primary metagenome ERZ534230 (study PRJEB26409, sample SAMN06344110) | marine metagenome | isolation source: Sea water from surface | place: Atlantic Ocean:Southern...
TCCCCCTCTTGGGCTCGAACCAAGGACCCTCTGATTAACAGTCAGATGCTCTAACCAACTGAGCTAAGGAGGAATGTAACTAGATATAGAGCTATATGAATCAAAACATATTTTATTCTATAAATAGGTCAGCAAATATAATATTTTTTGTTCTTTGATTTGAAAGTATATTTTTAATTTAAAAGAATTAAATTGTTCAATCATGTAAATTCAACTTCTGATTATTTAAATTGAAAATCAAAACATTTACTCTTTTATTTATACTTTATCAATCTATTTCTATGGCTCAGCAATATGAAACACAAAGTTTTGACCTAATTAAGAAAGTTGATGAAGCTGAAATCCGTTTCTATCCACCCGCTATCAAGATAAGATCATCTAGAAAAAATGGGTTTGGAGCCTTGTTTGGTTACATATCAGGTAGAAATTCAAGGGATCAAAAAATTGCTATGACAACCCCGGTATATCTGGGAAAAAATGAAGATAATGAAATGATGGAATTTGTACTTCCTAGATCAATTGACAAAAGTAATGCACCCGAACCTCTGTCGGAAAAAGTTGAAGTTTATGAATCTAGATCTGGTTATTACATTGCTCATTCTTTTGGAGGATATGCTTTTGACTGGGCAGTAACTAGAGTTAGAAAAAATTTGGAAGAAATAGCATTTAGAAATAAAATTAAATTAATTGGTGACCCATTTGTATTGGTCTATGATTCCCCCTATAAAATAATTAATCGTAAAAATGAAGTCCTGTTCGAGGTTGATTTTGAATCAATAGGTAAAAAAGATTCTAAGTGAAAATTGCCCTGTAAATATCATTCCCATTAGCATATAAAACTAATGACAAAAGCAAAAAGAATCCAAACATTTGTGCATATTCCATAAACTTGTCGTTTGGTTTTCTTCCAGTAACAATCTCATAAAAAAGAAACATCACGTGGCCACCATCAAGTGCAGGAATAGGTAAAATATTCATGAAAGCCAAAATAATAGATATTAATGCTGTACTTGACCAAAAGCCTTTCCAGTCCCATTGACTAGGAAACATATTACCAATTGCCCCAAACCCACCTAGTTGAGAAGCTCCTTTGGGTGTAAATATATACTTAAACTGTGCGATGTAATCTCTTAAGGTCCAATACCCATAGTCAAAACCCTCAACTATACTTTCACCTAAACTCAATTTCACTAATTCAAAGGAGAAAAAGTCTGTTTTTGGATAAACCCCTAAAGTACCGTCCCCCCTTGTTACTGTACTAAATGAAATGGCACTTTGATTTCTTTCAATAACTAAATCGATTTCTTTAGAATCTTTTGTCATATTATTTTTAAAGTCACTCCAACTGGAAATTTTATTACCATTCAAGCTTAGTATTTTATCATTTGACAAAAGTCCAATTTTACTTGCTGGGGAATTTGGAATAACACTGTCAATCATAGCGGGGAAGACAGGAACAAATGGAATCATTTGACCAGATTCAAAAATTTGAGTACCAATATCGTCTGGTATATAAATTGTAGCTAGACCCCCATTTTTTCTTCTTACTCTCACTTCATTAACCTCCCGAAGTAAAAAATATTTATTAATGTCTAACACATTTTCTAAGCTTTCCCCATCTACACTCAGAATTTGATCTCCTGTTTCAAAACCTAGCTGGGAAACAATAGGTGTAGGCTCTAAGCCCAACGGCAAGTCTTCTGATGCCAGAGTGTATTTCCCCCATACAAAGAGTATCATCATATAAATCAGAAATCCGAGAATAAGATTAACAGTTACTCCTCCTAGCATTATGATTAAACGTTGCCATGCTGGTTTGGATCTAAATTCCCATGGCTTTGGAGGTTGTAACATTTGTTCCTTATCCATACTTTCATCTATCATACCTGATATTTTAACATAACCTCCTAGTGGTAACCATCCTATACCGTAAGTAGTTTCACCTATTTTCTTTTTTAGTAGGGCAAATTTGACATCAAAAAAAAGAAAGAATTTTTCAACTCTTGTCTTGAAAATACGAGCTGGGATAAAATGCCCTAACTCATGTAGTATAATTAGTAAGGATAAGCTCAAAAGCAATTGAACAGCTTTAACAATAAAAGGGCTCATATTAAAATTTTAAGGAGCAAAATTAGTACAATCGATACCATAATAAAAATGAAATTCAATTGGATTTAAATTAGTTTTTAAATATTAGCCTAAATATAGATTATAAATACTCTAAATTTGCGAAAAAATGAGGCTTATGATTAAATTCTTTGATCGCTACAAAACTTTTTTTGCAATAATGACAGGTATCTCATCTGTTATTCTTCTGCTGTTTTATAATGCTCTTAAACCAGAAGAAAAATTACCTGTGTACCAACCAGCATCGGTGAATTATGAATTGGTGGACCAAAGCATGCAACACATTAAAAAGTTTCATAAAATAGGCCCTTTTTCTCTAACTAATCAAAATGGTCTAAATGTAACAGAACAGGATTTTAAAGATAAAATTTATATTGCAGATTTTTTCTTTACCACCTGTCCAGGAATATGTCCAAAGATGACTGCGAATATGGGATTGATACAAGAAGCTTTAAAAGAGGATAATCAAGTCAAATTAGTTTCTTTTAGTGTCACACCAGAAATAGACTCTGTCCCTCAGCTTAAAAAATATGCGATTGAAAAAGGGGTCATAGACTCTAAATGGAATCTTTTGACTGGTGATAAAAAACATATCTATGACTTAGCACGAAAGTCATTTTTTGCAGCGAAAAATGACGGCGATGGTGGAAAAAATGATATGATACATACTGAGAATTTCATTTTAGTTGATCCAGATAAACGTATTAGAGGATTTTATGACGGTACGGACACATCTGAAATGAAATCCCTACTTTATGACATCCGAGTTCTAAAAAAGGAGTACCCTAGTTCTTAATTTTATATCAGTTGATAAATTTTGGAACGTAATTTCCCTACTTTTACTCTTTAAAATCATTCTAGATAGTGATCCCGTTAAGTCAGCTAAAATTTGGTGAAAATGCATGTATCGAATCAATTGAAATTGATAAAATCCCGTTAAAACTAATTGAAATGGGCTGTTTACCCGGCAACTTTATTACAATAATTCAAAAAGCTCCATTTGACGACCCACTATACCTCAAAGTTGATGAGACCCATCTTGCAATAAGAAAAGAAACGGCCAAATTCATTTTTGTTAAGCTAATCAAATAAAATATGAGCAAGTCTCTTAATATTGCATTGTTGGGAAACCCAAATACTGGAAAAACATCTCTGTTTAATAGTCTAACCGGTCTATCTCAAAAGGTGGGAAATTATCCAGGTGTTACAGTTGAAAAAAAAGAGGGAGTATGCAAGCTTGATAGGACAACAAAAGGATATTTTATTGACTTACCTGGAACATACAGTATAAATTCTTCATCAATAGATGAAAGTATAGTTGTTGAACTTCTTCTAAACAAAAACAACAAAGATTATCCAGATTTAGCTTTGGTAATAGCCGATGTTGAAAACTTAAAAAGAAACTTGTTGCTATTTACTCAAATTAAAGACTTGGGAATACCAACTATACTTGTCATTAATATGGCAGATCAAATGAAACGTAAAGGTATTTCATTAGATATACCAATTTTGGAGCAAATGCTTGAAACCAAAATTGCCCTCGTAAGCACACGTGAAAACACTGGCTTAGACGAATTGAAAAAATTAATTTTGAACTACAGGATTATTTCTAATAAACCGCTTGTTCAAATTAATTCTATTGATAAAAAATACTTTGAAAATCTTGAAAACGCTTTTCCTGGACAATTACTTTACAAACTTTGGTTAATTATAACACAGGATGCAAATTTTGGAGCAATTCAGAGAACCCTTATATCAGATATTTCAAAATTTCAAACAAAATCTAAATCTGAAATCAAACGTCTTCAGCAAAAGGAAACAATTAAACGCTACCAATTTATTAATAGTGTTTTAAAAAAGGGGTTACAAATTGATAAAGCATCTGCAACTGATTTTAGAAGTAAATTAGATAGAGTTCTTATTCACAAGTTTTGGGGTTATCTAATTTTCTTTTCAATACTTATGATAATATTTCAATCTATTTTTAGTTGGAGTGAAGTACCAATGGATTTTATTGATAATTGTTTTAATTATTTGAGTAGTGTAACTTCAAATAATTTACCAAGTGGTGTGTTTACAGACCTTTTATCACAAGGAATTATTCCAGGCCTTGGTGGAATAGTAATTTTCATTCCTCAGATTGCATTTTTATTTCTTTTTTTGTCAATACTCGAAGAAACTGGTTACATGAGTAGGGTTGTATTTTTAATGGACAGAGGATTACGTCGTTTTGGTCTTAGCGGAAAAAGTATTATCCCTTTAATTTCTGGAACAGCCTGTGCTATACCAGCAATAATGTCAACAAGAAATATTGAGTCTTGGAAAGAGCGCTTAATTACTATTTTAGTTACTCCATTTACTACATGCTCGGCACGCTTACCAGTTTATGCAATACTAATTGCTCTCGTAATTCCTGATGGTTACTTTCTCGGCTTTAGTTATAAAGGGTTGATGTTAATGTTTTTATATTTGATTGGTTTTCTTATGGCACTAGGAATTGCTTGGATCCTAACTACTACCTTATCAATTCATTCAAAGAGCTACTTTGTTATTGAATTACCTAATTATAAGATTCCATTAATTAAAAATGTTGCTCTAACTGTATGGGAAAAAACAAAAAGCTTTGTGGAAGGGGCTGGAAAAATAATATTAGCGATTTCCATTTTACTTTGGATTTTAGCTTCATATGGTCCTGGTGAAAATTTTAATCAAGCTGAAAATATTATTCAAAAGAAATATCCTGAGCTTGCAGAAAAAGAAATAGAATTAAAAACCAACTCATTTAAATTAGAGAATTCATATGTAGGGGTTTTGGGAAGATCAATAGAACCTATAATAACCCCATTGGGTTATGATTGGAAAATTGGAATAGCAATAATCACCTCCTTTGCTGCAAGAGAAGTTTTTGTGGGAACACTCGCAACTATATATAGTGTTCAGAATGACGATAACGATACTATTAAAAATAAAATGGCTTCAGAAATAAGGAAAGATGGGAAGTTATTATTTAATTTAGCAAGTGGAACTTCGTTAATGATTTTTTATGCTTTTGCCATGCAATGTATGAGCACACTTGCTGTTGTAAAAAAGGAAACTAACTCATGGAAATGGCCACTGGGCCAACTATTTTTCATGACAATATTAGCTTATTTCATTTCATTTCTAACTTATCAAATTTTATCATAATGGATTGGATACAAGGCTTTTTAGTTTTTCTGTCAGGAATATGTGCACTACTATTTTTATTCAGAAAGTTTTTTTTTAAAAGCAAGCTAGCAAATAAAAAAGGTTGTGATCATAATTGTGATTGTCATTAATATTAAGTACCTAAAATTGTTATAAATTCCTTTTTGCTAATCTGTATAATATAAAATCTTATATCTTTAGATACACAAATTGAAATAAACTTAACAATGACTAATTCTAACAGATTATTTTATGGTAGCTGTTTCGCCTTAATAACTACAGCACTCTCATTTAGCATTCGTGCTGGTATTTTACCTCAGCTTGGTGAAGAATTTCTTCTCGATGCCCAACAACTAGGATTTATAAATTCAATGTGGTTTCTTGGTTTCCCTATATCAATGATATTAGGGGGTCTTTTTTATCATACATTAGGTCCAAAACGTATCATGCAATTTGCATTTTTGACTCATACCATTGGTATTATTCTGACTATTTATTCTGGAGGTTATTCGGGTTTACTTCTTTCGACACTTTTAATTGGAATAGGAAATGGTTGCACTGAAGCAGCCTGTAATCCAATGATTGCTGACGCATATGAAGGAAAAAAAATGAATACTTTGCTCAATAGATTTCACATGTGGTTTCCTGGAGGAATAGTAATTGGAAGTGTTGTCTCCTTACTTATGACAAATGCGGGTTTAGGATGGCAAGCACAGATTTGGATAATTATGATCCCTACAATAATTTATGCTTACCTTTTTATGGGTCAAGAATTTCCTAAGCCTAAAGTGGAAGCTGCAGCATCTGTTAGTGAAAATTTAAAAGCAATGGCATCTCCTGTCTACTTATTTATCTTGGCTTGTATGGCATTGACTGCTATTTCTGAATTCGGACCACAACAATGGACAAGCCTTATAATGTCTAATAGTGGTGCACATCCTATGGTTATTCTTGCTTTAATAACTGGTTTAATGGCCGTAGGTCGTTATTTTGGAGGGGACATTGTGCACAGATTAGATCAAACTGGTGTTCTCCTTGGTTCAGCTGTTTTAGCCTCAATAGGAATTTTTCTTTTCAGTACTCAAACAGGTACTATGGTTTATGTAGCAGCTATATTTTTTGCTATGGGTATTTGTTATTTCTGGCCAAATATGATTGGTTTTGTAGCTGAAAAAATTCCTGCTAGTGGTGCATTAGGAATGTCAATTGTTGGAGGTATGGGAATGTTTTCAACTTCTATTTTCCAACCTATCATTGGTTCATGGATTGATCAATCTACTGAAATACAAAAATCTTCTGGGCTTTCAGGTCCAGATCTAGACCTAGCCGTGGGACAAGAAACTCTAACATATATGATCTCTTTTCCAGGAATCCTTATAATTCTATTTACAATACTTTATTTTTGGCAAAAGGGAGCCGCTAAAGTACCAACAGCATAGAGTATTAAAAACCACCTAAAAGGTGGTTTTTAGTTATTCATTAAGTCCTCAATCTCTTCGGCTTCAATTGGTATGTTCGACATTAAATTTAGTGGAGCCCCAGATTTTTGAATTACAACGTCGTCTTCCAAACGGATTCCTAAACCTTCTTCTGGTATATATATTCCAGGTTCAACGGTAAAGACCATATTAGTCTCCATAGGCAAATGTAAAAGGCCGTAGTCATGTGTATTTAAGCCTAAATGGTGTGAAGTTCCATGCATGAAATATTTTTTATATGCTGGGTTTTTATTGGTTTCGTTTTGAATATCCGATTTGTCTAAAAGGCCCAATTTAAGTAGCTCTGAAGTCATGATTTTTCCAACTTCTACATGAAAATCTTTCCAAATAACACCAGTCCCTAAGAGTTTTGTAGCTTCATTTTTTACAAATAAAACAGCATTATAAATCTCTTTTTGACGTTTAGTAAACCTCCCTGAAACAGGTAACGTCCTTGTTAGATCAGCTGAATAATTTCCATATTCTGCAGCAACATCCATAAGTATTAATTCACCCGATTTACATTGCTTATTATTTTCTATATAATGTAAAATGTTGGCATTTGAACCTGAAGCAATTATAGGTTCATATGCAAATCCCCTAGATCTGTTTCTGATGAACTCATGTATCAACTCTGCTTCAATTTCATACTCCCATACTCCAGGTTTTACAAATGATAATATTCGGCGGATACCTTTTTCAGTTATATCACAGGCTATTTGTATTTGTTGAATTTCTTCTTGTGTCTTAACAGCCCTTAATTCCTGTAATATTGGATTGCTTTTAGCAGTTTTATGTGCAGGGTAATTATCCTTACACCATTTAATAAACCGATCCTCCCTAGTCTCTGTTTCAACATTCTGACGATAATGTTCGTTGGTGTTAAAATAAAAAGTTTCACATTGAGTACTTAATTGTTGAAAAATACTCTTAAAATCGTCTAACCATAAAATTGTTTCAATACCACTTAACTCTCGAGCTTGTTCTTTATTTAATTTAGCACCTTCCCAAATAATAATCTTTGAGTTTGTTTTTCTTACAAATAAGATTTCTCTATACTTAGGATTCAAAGAGTCAGGAAATAGGAGAAGAATTGTCTGTTCTTGATCAATACCAGATAAATAAAATATATCTCGGTGTTGATGGAAAGGTATAGTGCTGTCAGCGCTAATAGGATAAATATCATTTGAATTAAATACCGCTAAACTTTTTGATTTCATTTGACTCGTAAAAGCCTTTCTGGTCTTTTTGTAAAAAGAGTTTGAAATGGGTTTATATTTCATCTGATATTTTTTACGAAGATAATAGTTTTTAAACCCTAATTTGTTTAACTATTTTATCAAAAAAAACATTATTTCAAAAATAAAATTCAACAAATTTTTTAAATAGTCATTTATTTGTTCATAAAAGGTAAAAATTATGAAAACAGGTTTGCTGCTAAGCGTTTATGCCTTAATTTTGAATAACAAATTGAAAAACTTATGAGCTTAACTGCCTCTTCAATAGGAAGAAAAGTAGCAATGGCACTCTCAGGAATATTTTTAGTGCTTTTTTTAACTCAGCACTTTAGCATTAATCTACTTTCTGTTTTTAGTGAATCATTGTTTAATCAAGTCTCACATTTTATGGGAAACAACCCTATTGTCCAATTTATTCTTCAACCTATTTTAATTTTTGGCGTTTTGTTTCATTTTGTTATGGGATTTGTTTTAGAACTCCAAAATTCAAAATCACGCTCAACAAGTTATTCCGTTTACAAAGGAAAAACTAACGCTTCTTGGATGTCACGTAATATGATTCTCTCGGGTATTGTAATCTTATCTTTCCTTGGTTTACATTTTTATGATTTTTGGGTTCCAGAAATGAATTACAAGTATGTTCAAGTTTTACCACTTGACCAAAACAGATATTTTGAAGAACTTGTCCATAAATTTGAAAGTCCTGTTAGAGTAATTATTTACGCTTTTTCTTTCATTTTTTTAAGCCTTCACTTACTTCATGGATTTGCTTCATCTTTCCAGTCTGTGGGACTAAACAACAAGTACACTAAATCAATAAAATCTTTTACTACTGCATTTTCAATAATCGTTCCTATCGGTTTTGTTTTTATTGCCGTATTTCATCATATAAATAAATTTTAATATGGCTAAACTCGAATCAAAAATTCCAAACGGTCCTGTTGCTGAAAAGTGGACAAAACATAAGGGTAAGATAAATTTGGTTAGCCCAGCAAATAAACGCTTAATTGATATTATCGTTGTAGGAACTGGTTTAGCCGGTGCGTCTGCATCAGCAACTCTTGCTGAATTGGGATATAACGTAAAAACCTTCTGTTTTCAAGATTCGCCTAGAAGAGCGCACTCTATTGCTGCACAAGGTGGAATAAATGCTGCAAAAAATTATCAGGGGGATGGAGATTCAACATATCGTTTGTTTTACGACACCATTAAAGGTGGCGACTATAGATCTCGAGAGGCAAATGTTCATCGTTTAGCAGAAGTGTCAACTAATATAATCGATCAGTGCGTCGCTCAAGGTGTCCCTTTCGCTAGGGATTATGGTGGATTATTAGACAACCGGTCTTTTGGCGGTGTTCTGGTTTCAAGGACATTTTACGCAAAAGGCCAAACTGGCCAACAGCTTCTTTTGGGAGCTTATTCTGCTATGAACAGGCAAATTGGTCGTGGAAAAATTCAAATGTTCAACCGACATGAAATGATGGACATAGTTGTTATTGACGGTAAGGCACGTGGAATTATTACAAGAAACTTAGTTAATGGTAATATAGAGCGCCACGGAGCACACGCAGTAGTTATTGCTTCTGGGGGCTATGGAAATGTATTTTTCTTGTCTACAAATGCGATGGGAAGTAATGTGTCTGCAACATGGAAAATTCACAAAAAAGGGGCATATTTTGCAAATCCTTGTTTTACTCAAATTCATCCCACCTGTATCCCAGTATCTGGTGATCACCAATCAAAACTAACACTAATGTCGGAATCCTTAAGAAATGATGGTAGAATATGGGTGCCTAAAAAGCTAGAAGACGTAAAAGCTATCCGTGAAGGAAACCTTAAACCTACTGAGATTAAAGAAGAAGACAGAGATTATTATCTAGAGAGACGTTATCCTGCATTTGGAAATTTAGTACCTAGGGATGTTGCTTCCAGAGCAGCAAAAGAGCGTTGTGATGCTGGATTTGGTGTAAACAAAACAGGTGAAGCAGTTTATCTAGATTTTGCTTCTGCAATAACACGTTATGGAAAAGAACAAGCTCATGTAAAAGGTTTAAATGAAGATGACCCAATTTTAGTAAAGAAATTAGGACAACAAGTGGTTCGCGCAAAATATGGTAATCTATTTCAGATGTATGAAAAAATTGTTGACCAAAATCCTTATGAAACACCTATGATGATTTATCCAGCTGTTCATTATACCATGGGTGGTGTTTGGGTTGACTATAATTTAATGACAACTATTCCTGGCTGTTATGCAATTGGTGAAGCTAATTTTTCGGATCATGGAGCTAACCGCCTTGGTGCGTCAGCTTTAATGCAAGGACTGGCTGACGGATATTTTGTTCTTCCTTATACAATAGGTGATTATCTTGCAGATGACATTCGTACTGGTCCCATTGATACTAATCACCCTGAATTCGAGAAAGCCGAGGCTGCAGTTAATGCTCAAATCGAAGGTTTTATAAGTAATCACGGAAAAAATTCAGTTGATTTTTATCACCGTAAACTAGGAAAAATAATGTGGGATAAATGTGGAATGTCAAGAAATGAAAAAGGGTTAAAGGAAGCAATTAATGAGATTAACGAATTGCGTGAAGATTTTTATAAAAATGTAAATATCCCGGGTAAATCTAACGAATTTAATGAGCAATTAGCAAAAGCAGGGCGAGTTGCAGACTTTTTAGAACTCGGTGAGCTTTTTGCCAAAGATGCGCTTGAAAGAACAGAATCTTGTGGAGGACACTTTAGAGAAGAATCGCAAACACTTGAGGGTGAAGCATTGAGAGATGATAAAAATTTTACATTTGTATCTGCATGGGAATCCAAAGGAAATCCATCTAAGGCAAAGCTTCATAAGGAAGATTTAAAATATGAGGAAATTGAAGTAAAGACTAGATCTTACAAATAAAGACAAAAAACTAGATATGAATTTAACTTTAAAAGTTTGGCGGCAACCTAATTCAGAAACGAAAGGAAAGATAGAAACATATAAAATTAAAGATGTTTCTCCAGACATGTCCTTTTTAGAAATGATGGATGTTTTGAATGAGCAACTAATGTCCGAAAAAATAGATCCAATTGCATTTGATCATGATTGTCGTGAGGGTATTTGTGGAATGTGTTCTATGTTCATTAACGGCGAAGCGCATGGTCCAGATCGCTTAGTTACTACTTGTCAACTGCATATGCGTAAGTTTAAAGATGGAGACACCATAACAATTGAACCTTTTCGTGCAAAGGCATTCCCAGTAATCAAAGACTTAGCGGTTGACCGTTCAGCGTTTGATCGAATTCAACAGGCAGGAGGCTTTGTATCAATAAACACTTCTGGAAATACTCAAGATGCAAACGCAATTCCTATAGACAAACACGATGCTGACAAAGCTTTTGATTCAGCTACATGCATTGGTTGTGGTGCCTGTGTTGCTACATGTAAAAATGCATCTGCAATGTTATTTGTTTCAGCTAAAGTTTCTCAATATGCCTTACTCCCTCAAGGTAAGGTGGAGGCCACGGACCGGGTACTTAATATGGTTAATCAAATGGACGAGGAAGGGTTTGGAAATTGTACTAATACAGGTGCTTGTGAAGTGGAATGTCCTAAAGGTATTTCGCTTGAAAATATTGCAAGAATGAATCGAGAATATTTATTTGCAAGCCTTAAGGGTTAATCATCCTATGTAGAGAAGAAAGCTTCTTCTTAATATTTATTTTAATTAACTGATCTATTCCCGAAAGTTCACTTTTAATATCTTTTAAAAACTCTGAGTCAGAAAATACGTAATGTCCACATACTCTAATGAGGCTTTCTTTTTGATGAATTGGATCAAAATCCTTGCTAACCCACTTTACCCATTTTTTAGAATTGTAAGAGATTTGCCAAAATTTATCAAATAGATCCCTCCTTTTTTTCATCTTATTTAAATATGTATCTGTTTCGATTAATCCAAATTCTGGAGCAATATTTATGGAATCTAAACCAGAATCCATTTTCAGTTTTATTAATTCTTCAGAAATATAATCACCGTTATGTTCTTTTGATTTTAAATTGTTTTGCTTAGCAACAGCTACCATTTTTTTTAGCCTTTTGAGATCAAAATTTCCTATATTTTGATTTGATGAAAGAGAAGTACCTGATTGTATGACTAAATACTTAATTTGTGAAAAAGCTTCTTGTGGAAGATTAGCCCTTAAATAGTTTATAAGAGATTGGAGTTCTTCTGGCTCAAATCGCCTTATAGCTTCTTCTGTTCCTATTTCAAATTTAATATTAGGACTAATGGAAAAGCAAAATTGAATCATATCCAGTGTCCACCTAGATCCCTCAGAAAATGAAGGAAATTTTTTCCAAGGGTCGATATGAATATAATCAAAGTGATTGCAATCATGTTTTAAAGACTCATATCCATCGTCTTGAGTTTGGCCTTGACCTGGACCACTGTGGTCCCTCATTATTAATAAATCTTTTGCATAATTTGAAAGTCCCTTAGTGGTCCATTTATTTGCGTAGCCTCCATTGAAGTCAACCTGTCTTCTACTCGGGATTAATCCAATCTTATTTTTTGATTCAGTCTGAAACTCAATTATAGAGTCAACGATATTTTTAGACATTGGTCCAATAAAAAATTTAATCTCCATAAATCAATTTAGTTTAGTCAAAGAATAATAATTAATGATATTTTGAAAATATTAAGGAAGAGCACCTATCAACTTTTCCATAAAAACACCAACTTGAGTTGGTTCAAGCCAACGTAAAACAACTACCATATCCTTTTCAGGTACAATTATTATATAATTTCCTCCAAAACCAGACGCATAAAAGGTATCCTCGGGTACTCCTTCCCAGTATCTCTCTGTTCCCTTTTTATTCAACCACCACATATAACCATAACTTTTTTGAGATGGTGAAGATTGAGTAGCTTTATTTATCCATTGTTGACTAATGAGCTGTCTTTCATTCCATTTACCTTGTCTTAAAAAAAGTAATCCAAAACGAGCATGATCTTCAGTATTTATAAATAGACCACCTCCAGAATGGCCGCCACCTGATACTGATTGCATTCGGTTTCCGTCAAGCTCTACCCAAGAGTTGTTATAACCATACCACCGCCACGTTGTGCTAGCTCCTATTGGATCCATTATAAACTTTTTCAAAACCTGAGGTAAGGGTTGACGCCAAACATTTAAAAGACAATATGCTAGAAGGTTGACTCGTACATCATTGTATTTGTAAAAAGTGCCAGGTGTATTCAGTTTTCTATTTTTCCAGTCATCTATTCCGCCTTCCTTGGGAGGTCTATCAGCCCAGTCATGTATTCCCCACAAAGTACCACTCCAATCAGAGGATTGATTCAAAAGATATTTCCATCTGATTTTACTATTGTGTTTACCTTTAAATGAATTATCCCATATATAATCAGATACAAAATCATCTGTTTTGAAAAGTTTTTGATCAACTGCTAAACCTGCAATTGTAGATAGATAGCTCTTAGTCACACTAAATGTCATATCTACTCTCTTAGTATCTCCCCAAGAGGCAATCTTATAGCCTCCCTTTAAAATAATGCCAGCAGGGCCTCCTCTTTTTTTTGTTGGCCCCAAAATTTTATGGTAGGGCTCGTTTTCAAAACCCTTGTTTATAGCTATTCTTAAATCTTTTGACCCACTGTACTCATTTTCTTTCGCAAAATCAATAGCAGAATTAAGTTTTTTAATATTAATTTTAAAATATTCAAGGGATTTTTTTTTCCATTCAAAACCATGGGGAGGAGGAAAATAATTTTGCCCTATTAAATGAAATTCAAAAATAGAAGCTAAAAATGCAAATGTTAAGATTTTCTTCACTCGGATTTATGTGAAATGAAATATTTTAAATATAATGAAATCCAACTAAAATAGATTTGCACTTACAACTAAAATGAAAGCCAAATTAAAAATTGTCAATATTCAAACTTCGCTTTTTTGGGAGAGTGCCCTTAAAAATAGAGCTTACTTTGACAAACTTTTAAATTCATTAAATAAAGAGATTGATATTGTTCTTCTACCTGAAATGTTTACATCCGGTTTCACTATGAATGCTAAAAAAGTTTTTGAAACTATGAGTGGTCCAACAGTTTTGTGGATGCAATCTTGGGCTGAAAAATTAAATGGAATAATTGGAGGAAGTATTGTAATTAAAGAAAAAAATAAGTTTTTTAATCGATTCCTGATTGTCAGTGAAAAAGGGATTATATTTTTTTATGACAAACGTCATACATTTTCTCTAGCAGGCGAAAATGAGATTTACACTTCAGGAAATAATTCTGGTTTGTTTGAATATCGCGGATGGAAAATCTGTCTAAGAATTTGTTATGACTTGCGTTTTCCAGTTTGGTCACGTAATCGAGATCATTATGATATTTTGATTTTTGTTGCAAATTGGCCTTCACAAAGGATTAAAGCTTGGGATACCTTACTTCAAGCACGTGCTATTGAAAATATGTGTTATGTTTCTGGGGTTAATAGAATAGGATACGATGATAATGAATTAGAGTATCCCGGTCATAGCGCAATTTATAATCCATTGGGAAATTTGGTAAGCGGTAAATTATCATCCATGGAAAAAATTGTTACTGCAGAATTGAATTATTTGGAGCTTATTGATCTTCGTAATCAATTACCCTTTCTTGAGGATAAGGATAATTTTGATTTACATTAAAAGTTTCATTCATATCCCAATTTGCTCTTAAATCAATTTCTTTCCAATAATAGATTACTTTTTCAGGCTGAACTTTACCCAGATAGCTCCCTGTATCCCATCTTTTGTTATTATTAGGATCCTCGATTAATCTTACAAAATATTTTCCTGGATCAAGTAATTCAAAAGAATAGAGACCCCCTTCTATTGGGGAATCATAACGTCTAATAACTTTTTTGTTTTGAATTAATTCTATTATATAGGGATGAGGTAAATTATGAATTACTCGCAGGTAAATATTACCATAATCTTCAACCTTTTTCGTTGGAGTATTAAAAGTCAAGGTATCATTTGTTCTGCCCCAAAAATCTTCTAGTGCGTTCGGAAGTAACGTAATATTATATTTATCATTTGGTAAAACTTCAAAATCAATTAAAATCCTATCATAATTTTCAAGAATTTTTAATGACACTGGGACATTTATACTGTCAACATTAAATACTTTAACAAATGTTGAATCTACACTGACAATAGGAAGATTGCTTGATACTTCAAACTTACTTTTTAGCTTTAGAGGTCCATTTGTTACACTTTCTATAACTAAAGAATCTTCTATGGGTTTTCGCAGGTAAGCTGTTTTAGTTCTTAGGGTATCTTGAATCTCAAACTCAAATTTTATTGAGTCTAGTTTTGCACCCTTAAACCAATAATTGAGTGAATCCGTTTCACGATTTTTAGTAACAAGAAATTCAAATTCTTTGGGGACTTCACTTATCATGGAAAAAGTCTCATTTTCATAGTCACCAAAATATGCTAATGCAACATGGTGGTCGTTTATAAAATATGGCGAAACCCATGAAAAGTTTTCTCTTTCACGGAAAAGACGAAGGTTGATGATTGAGTCTTTAGGAAGCTCAATAAGTCTATTTAAATATCCTATTTTATCACTTCTTTGATCAAAAAAATAATTTCCAGAAACATCCTGAAGCGCGATTAAATTATATTTTCCCTCTCGAAGATTTTGAAACTTATAAGTCGTCGAATCCAGTGTACTTGTAACATATAGCGGTTTTTTATTATAAATGACCGAGTCATTATAAACTGAATCGACAGGATATAGCTGGAGTGAGATGAACGTTTTAGTATCTTTTTCAAAAGCATCGACTACTCTTCCCCTAATGTACAGAGTATCTATTATTGGGCCAGTAGAAATTGTGTAGGTTAGAAATGGTAAAGTGTTAGATTCATTAAAATCGACTACACTGTTGCCAAAATTAAAGGTATACGTTGTGTTGTCAAGTAGGCTATCTTTCAATTCTAATGATATTTTTTTTGATGCACCTGAGGCTGGTAATACTTTGTATTGATTTGGATTTAAAGGCGGTGATATTACAAGTTGCTTACTTATTTCATTTAAACTAATATATTCATCAAAAGTTAAAGTAAAACCAGTTTTATTGAAATAAGTTGTATTGAGTTTTGGGGAAGCGTTTATAAGAACAGGAGGAATAGAGTCTTTTGGACCACCCGTTGGAGATGCACGTTTAGCGCAACCAAAGATCGATATTATAAGGATAATACACATAAAAAGTCGAACTCCAATCTTCATACTTTTTAAAGTTATTAGCAAAGTAAAGCAATATTACTAAATACCACCAAATGGTTTTAAACAAGTTTGATACCATTTCAATTCTTTTGTTAATTCCTTAATTCAAGTCTTTAAAAAAAACTATTTTTGGGCCATGGCAAAAGAAAATGAACATTTCAAGAAAATAATTTCACATGCCAAAGAATATGGATTTGTTTTTCCTTCAAGTGAGATTTATGATGGACTTAGTGCAGTCTATGACTATGGGCAAAATGGTGTTGCGCTAAAAAATAATATTCGAAATTATTGGTGGAAATCAATGACTCAATTACATGAAAATATTGTCGGAATTGATGCTGCAATCTTCATGCATCCGACAACATGGAAAGCGTCTGGTCATGTTGATGCCTTTAATGATCCATTAATTGATAATAAGGTTTCCAAAAAAAGATATAGAGCAGATATTCTAGTAGAGGAATATGTTGCTAAAATTGAAATCAAAATAGAAAAAGAAATAGCTAAGGCAGCAAAACGTTTTGGAGATTCATTTAATAAAATGGAATTTGTAAAAACCAACCCTAGAGTTGTTTCATATACCAAAAAGTCACAAAACATTTTAAAAAGGCTAAATAAATCTTTGGAGAAAGAAGATCTAAAAGATGTAAAAGAATTGATTGAAGAATTAGAAATTTCATGTCCTGAGTCGGGTTCAAAGGAATGGACAGATGTAAAACAATTCAACTTAATGTTCGATACTAAATTGGGTGCATCAAAGGATTCTGCAATGGATTTATATCTTCGCCCAGAAACGGCACAAGGAATTTTTGTAAACTTTCTAAATGTTCAAAAAACTAGTAGGCTGAAAGTTCCTTTTGGAATCGCACAAACAGGTAAAGCATTTCGAAATGAAATAGTAGCAAGACAATTTATTTTTAGAATGAGAGAATTTGAGCAAATGGAGATGCAATTTTTCATTCCTCCAGGAACTCAAAAAAAATGGTTTAAGTTCTGGAAAGATAAAAGACTTCAATGGCACTTATCACTTGGAATGGGAGAGGAAAAATACAGATTACATGATCACGAAAAACTCGCTCATTATGCTGATGCAGCATTGGATATTGAATTTCGTTTTCCTTTTGGATTTAAAGAATTAGAGGGAATTCATTCTCGTACTAATTTTGATTTGATGAATCATGAACAATTTTCTGGGAAAAAACTACAATATTTTGATCCAGAAATTAATGAAAGTTATGTCCCTTATGTTGTAGAAACATCTATAGGTTTAGACCGAATGTTCCTTGCTGTACTTTCAAATAGCTTAACTGAAGAAAAGCTGAATGACGGCAGCATTAGAACAGTTTTAAAGCTGCCTTCTATATTATCTCCTATAAAAGTGGCAATATTACCCTTGGTCAAAAAAGATGGTTTACCAGAAATTGCAAAGAAAATTGTTAATGAACTTAAATTTGATATTACAACCGTATATGATGAAAAGGATGCTGTTGGAAGACGCTACAGAAGGCAAGATGCCATAGGAACTCCCTTTTGTGTAACTATTGATCACCAAACTTTAGATGACAAAACTGTTACTTTAAGAAAACGAGATTCCATGGAACAAGAAAGAATTAATATTGAACATATAAAGAATTTAATTAAAGAAGAAGTTTCTATGGGGTCTATCCTTCAAAAACTTTAAATCTTTAATTAAAATTTTACACTCACACTTGTAATGTAATTTTTGAGAAAAAAATTGAATTTTTATCTTAGTAAAAAAGAGTTTTGAAAATACTTTCATACAATGTTAATGGAATAAGAGCAGCAATGAAAAAGGGTTTTATTGATTGGCTCAACAATATAAGACCAGATATTTTGTGCCTGCAAGAAACAAAAGCCATGAAAGAGCAAGTCGACGTTGCATTAATAGAAAAACAAGGCTATAATCATTATTGGTTTTCAGCTGAAAAAAAAGGATACAGCGGTGTTGCAATATTTTCAAAAAAAAATCCTGTAAATATATCTTATGGAAGTGGTATTAGCCATATGGATCTCGAGGGAAGAATACTCAGATTAGATTTTGAAAAACTTTCTGTAATGAGCCTTTATTTACCGTCGGGAACTAACATAAACCGCCTAGACTATAAATTCAAATTTATGGATGAGTTCCGAGTTTACATTGATAGTCTAAAGTTAGAGTTTCCTAATCTTGTTATATGTGGGGATTATAATATTTGTCATCAAGCTATTGACATACACGATCCTGTAAGAAATAAGACTGTTTCTGGTTTTTTACCTGAGGAAAGAGATTGGCTCAATCGTTTTATAAATTCTGGTTTTGTTGATTCATTCAGATTTCTCAATCCAGAACCCAATCAATACACTTGGTGGAGTTACCGTGCAAATGCGAGAAAAAACAATAAAGGCTGGCGCATAGACTATGCTTTGGTTAGCGAATCATTAAAAAAAAATATTTCCAAATCTTTTATCCTTTCAGAGGCTTATCACTCCGATCATTGCCCAGTTGGATTAGAATTAACATTTTGAAATGAGATATTGTCTTTTTTTTATTTTAATTACATCCTTTACAAATTGTATTTCGACTAAAGTATTTAACGATCTAGAGTCTCGCTATGCCAAAATCAAAATAGAAAAAAATATATTGGAAAACTCTGAAGACTCCTTGCAGCAATCTCTGGATAAATTAGATATGAAATGGAACGAGACAAATAGTTATTTAGAAAATTCAAGGGATAGTTTAAAGTTAGGTCTTAAAAAGAATAAATTATTGAATGAAGAATTAGATTTAGTAAAAAAGAACAGCAGCTTAAAAATTCAGGAGAGTATCTCAAAAAATAATGCTCTCATTAAAGAAATAGCAATAAAAGAGACCGAACTTTTGTCACGTACAGAGCGTATTGATAACCTTGAAAAAATTATATCAGGTCAAAAAAAAATATTAAATGATTTAAAAAATAGGATCTCCGATGCATTATTAAATTTTAAAGGGAAAGGATTAAGTATTAAGCAAAGAAATGGAAAAGTTTACGTTTCGATGGAAAACAAACTATTGTTTAAATCAGGTAGATGGAATATTGAACTTCAAGGAAAACAAGCTCTTATAAGATTGTCTAAAGTGTTAGAAGAAAACCCCGATATATCAATTCTTATTGAAGGACACACTGATAACATCCCATTCACAAGTAGAGGAGCTATGGAGTCTAATTGGGATTTATCAACCAAAAGAGCCACTGCAGTGGTAAAAATACTCCTAGAGAATAACAAAATTTTACCACAAAATCTTACTGCTGCTGGTAAAAGCGAGTTTGTTCCTATTGCACCAAACACTTCAGTTGACGGAAGGGCAGCAAACAGGCGAATAGAAATAATATTAAGTCCCTCTTTAGATAAAATCATGGAATTAATTAATTCTGAAAATCAATAGTTTATGGAATACAATTTATTACCCGGAACTGATATTAAGGTTAGTAAAATTTGTTTGGGTACAATGACATGGGGAAGACAAAATAGTGAGATTGAGGGTCATCAGCAAATGGATTATGCATTAGACAAAGGTGTAAATTTCTTTGATACTGCTGAATTATATCCAATTCCACCCAGATTTGAAGAACAAGGTGACACCGAAAGATTTATTGGATCATGGTTTAAAAAAAATGGGACTCGAAAAGAGATCATTTTAGCTTCTAAAATAGCTGGGCCAGCAACATTTACTAAACATATAAGAAATGACAAAAGCTACTCAAAGAAAACAATTGATTTTGCGGTCGAAAATAGTTTAAAGCGTCTTCAAACAGATTACATTGATCTTTATCAAATACATTGGCCTGAAAGACCAACAAATTTCTTTGGAAAAAGAGGATACAATTATAAAATTGAAGATAAATGGGATGAAAATTTTGAAGAAATTCTAAATACATTTCAAAATCATGTTATTAAAGGTAATATAAGGTATATAGGACTTTCCAATGAAACTCCATGGGGGACAATGCGTTATTTAAGTTTTCCCTCTGACAAATATCCCAGAATAAGAACAATACAAAACCCATATTCTTTATTAAACAGAACATTTGAAGTTGGAAATGCTGAAGTTTGTCATAGAGAAAATGTAGGCTTGCTTGCATATTCACCCTTAGCATTTGGTGTCTTAACGGGAAAGTATCGCAATGGTAAAAAGCCAGAAAACTCAAGACTGACCCTATTCCCTCACTATGATCGTTACAATTCAGAGTCATGTAAAAAATCTGTTGAAGCTTACAACGGTGTAGCAGAAAAAAATGGCCTTTCTCTCACTCAACTCGCATTAGCATTTGTAAATGATCGTCCATTCGTAACAAGCAATATTATAGGAGCTACAAACATTTCTCAATTAAAGGAAAATATAGAAAGTGTTTTTATCAAACTAAATGAAACGATTTTGAAAGAGATTAACGATATACACGAGACTATTCCGAATCCCTCGACCTAACTGAATCTCAAATTTTTGATTTGAACTAATTGGAATCCTAGTTTTTAAAATGGATCATAAAACTGCTTCAATCAATTTTTTTGTGTAATCATTTTTAGGATTTCTATAAAGATCATCTGCCTCTTGAATTTCAATTATGTGACCTTCACGCATTATCATAACCCTATCTGACATATGTTTAACAATTGATAAATCATGAGAAATAAATAAATAACTAAGCCCTAAATTCTTTTTAAGATCATTTAAAAGATTTAAAACCTGAGCTTGTATAGATATATCAAGAGCAGCAACTGATTCGTCACAAATCAAAACTTTAGGATCAACAGCAAGAGCTCTTGCTATTATAACCCGCTGTCTTTGTCCTCCAGAAAGTTCGTGAGGGTAACGGTTAATATATTCCTCTGTTAGTCCAACTTTACTTAATAAATCAATAATCCGTTGATGATTTTTAATCTTATTATTTGAATAATGAACACTAAGAACTTCAAATATACAATTACCAACTGTTTTGGAAGGATGCAAAGCAGCATAAGGATCTTGAAAAATAAATTGAATATCTTTTCTCAAATTTCTAACTTGATTTTTATGTTTAGGATTGACTTTTGAGCCCTTCAAAATAATTTCCCCAGAGTCGGGAATATCTAAACAAACAATCGTTTTAGCAAGTGTTGACTTACCACAGCCAGATTCACCAACCAAACCTAAAATTTCTCCTGGATAAAGAGAAAAAGTGATATTTTTTAAAATCTCATATTTTTTTCTTTTCCCAAAAAAACTTTTATCTGAATAGGATTTTCTAATATTTTTAATTTCTAATATGGGCATTTGAGAATATATTAGCTTTTGGTGAGCTCGCCGAGTTTTTGTTAATACTTTTTTAATTTTAAAATTTCCTTTCTTGTAATCATTGAGAGTAGGAAGCTTTTCTACACGTGTATCAATCCTTGGCCTTGAAGAAATTAATCCTTTTGTATAACCATGTTGTGGATTTAAAAATAAATCTTTTGTATTATTTGACTCTACAATAACTCCTTTACGCATAACCAATACTTTGTCAGCTAATTGTTTAATTAATGCTAAATCATGAGATATAAAAAAAATACTCATTTTATATTTTTTTTGCAGCGCTCTTAATAAAAGAAGAATTTCTCTTTGGATTGTTGTATCTAGTGCAGTTGTTGGTTCATCAGCAATCAAAAGTTTTGGATTACAAAGAAGTGCCATAGCTATCATAATGCGCTGTTTTTGCCCCCCACTGAGCTGGTGAGGATATGAATTCATTATTCTGTTTGCATCTAATAATTGTACTTCTTTAAGAGTATCGACTATTAATCCTTTTTTTTCATTTAAACTCATTTTTCGATTAAAATTCAATACCTCAATTAACTGTTTCCCACATTTTAAAGTTGGATTTAAACTAGATTGAGGCTCTTGAAAAATCATACCTTGGAAACTTCCTCTATATTTTTGCCATTTTTTCTGGGTAAAGCTTCTCAAGTCAGAGTCTAAAAAATTTAATTTTTCTGCCTTGATTTTTGACTGCTCAGGCTGAAGTCCAATTAAAGTAAGTGCAATTAAAGATTTTCCACTTCCTGACTCGCCAACAACACCAATTATTTCGTTATATCCAAAGCTGAAGGATATGTTATTCAAAATAAGTTTTCCCTTTATTTCTAAATAAAGGTTTTTTATTTCAACAAGATTTTTTTTTTTCACTTAATAAAAACAGAATAAATTAAATTTAATTAAATATCATTAATCTGAATTATTATTATTAAAAATGATATTGTTTTTTGTATGTTTGTGTAGTGTTGAAAATGATGATGATTTATGCTTGGACTACACGACATTCAATATCTATATGAGTTCATATTTTGGCTAATTACCTTTCTAATTTTAAGAATAGTATGGCACAAACCTCCTGTTAGGCTCGCTTACGGATACGTTGTTGCAGGCTTTAATTTGTTTGCTATTATTATGTATACTCTTTCATCTGTCTCAGGGCAAATGTCAGGCCTTGATGCATTTTCATTTGGATTTTTACATGCAATGGTTTCGATAGTCATGCTCACTCTAATTCACAAAGAAATCAAAATAGAGAAGAGAAAAAAGGTTCTCAAATGAAAAAAAATTACAAGGTTTTACTTTTATCGTTTTCAATAATTATAGCTGCGTTAATAGTATCATTTTCCAACAGATACAAACCATCACCAGTAAATGAGTCTTTCGTAATCGATTCCTGGACAGGAAATATTTATGACATACAAGGAAACAATCTTACCGAAATTCATAAAAATTTAAACCCATCTAAAATTCAGAAAGATCCAGATTTTAACAAAATCCAATAATCAATCTAATTGATTTGTATAATACTAGATTAAAATAAATGTATTATGGGGATTGAATTAATAGACACAATAGGTTGGATTGCAACTTTTTTTGTAATTGTTTCTTTTCTAATTGATGATATGTTATGGCTTAGAGTTGTAAATCTAATTGGGGCTTCGTTATGGTTAGCCTATGGTATAGTTGATCTCTCTTATTCAATAATTTTTCTAAATGTTGTAATTGTTTCGATTCAGATTTTTAAAATAATTTTCATCCTGAGTAGAAAAAAAAATTAATCCATTTTAAAGGTTTAAAAATATTGGTTCACTTTTATATTTCGACACGAATTTAAGTTTTATTTGGATGTGCTAATTTTTTGATTTGGTAAAAATCTTTTATTTTACCCATATCTACTTTCAATTTAAAACATTTCAAGGCATTTTTAGCTTCATGCAAATCATTAGAAAATTTATTTAAATCGAATTTGTAATTTTTTTGTAATATTGGGGGTCAATTAAATATGTAAATGTGAATGATACGAAGTATTTGTTGGCCTACACGATTCCTTTATCGTCAATCATAGGTCTTCAAGTTGGGGGAGTTTGGAGTTTTACAACTGTTTTATATGCTTTTGGGTTAATCCCCCTTTGGGAAGCCTTTCTTGAGCCTGACCAAAGTAAATTAAGCGAAGAAAAAATAAATAACAGGTTATCTAATCGTTTTTTTGACCTGATGTTGTATTTCAATTTGATAATTGTATTTGCAATTCTAATTTTTGGAATTAAACATCTGACTACCCAAACACTTGCTACATATGAAAAAGTTGGCCTTGTATTGTCCTTCGGAATTGTATTGGGAACAAACGGTATAAACGTTGCCCACGAGTTAGGACATAGAAAAACAAAATGGGAACGTTTTTTAGCAAAAGTTTTATTAATGCCTGCTTTCTATATGCATTTCTATATTGAACATAATTTTGGACACCATCTTAATGTTGGAACCCCAAGTGACCCTGCTACATCTAAAAAAAATCAATCCGTTTTTTCTTTTTGGTTCACTTCCATAACGGGTCAAATAAAAAATGCAATCCGAATTCAAAAAAATCTACTCAAAAACAAAAAAGTCAAATTTTTTAGTATTTACAATGACTTTTTTTATTACCAAATCTTTCAATTAGCATTTTTAATCTCTATTTATATTTTTTTTAGTTTTCAAGGTGTCTTTTTTTCTTTATGTATTGCGCTTGTTGGAATACTTTTGCTAGAGACAATTAACTATATTGAACACTACGGCCTCTGTAGACAATCAAAGGGATCAAGGTATGAACGTGTAAGCCCAATGCACTCTTGGAATTCTAATCATGCTATAGGTCGCCTAGTTCTTTATGAATTAACCCGTCACAGTGATCACCATCACAGAGCATCGAAAAAATATCAGATTTTAGAAAGCATAGAAAAAAGTCCCCAACTACCCTATGGATACACAACTTCTATGCTAATTGCTCTTTTTCCACCTCTATGGTTCAAATTAATGAATAATCGTATCCCCAATACTTAAACTTTGTAAAATCTTTTACATTAATTTGTAAAGCTATTTTAAAAATAAATTGTGAACTTAATTTCCAAAAAAATAAAAACTCGTATTAAGCTCTTATTTATCTGCATTTATTTATGCAACTTTTACGTTTTTAGTCAAGAAGGGGAATATATCAAAATAGAAAACTTTATTTTTAATACTGAGCAATTAAAGAAAAATCAAAAGGGTATTATTATTCCTCAACTAGATCGTAATCTTAATGATCGGATTGAATTTTTTATTCAAGAAACTTTTCCAAATATTATTGATGACAGTAAAAATATAATTTGGCAATCTTATAAAACAACTACAAACCCTATTTTAAAAGCTCATTCCATGTCCTTTATGGTAAGAGTTAGTATAAAAAATACAAATGAGAATAAAATCTACAGATATATCGAAATTGACTATTTCCCAAAGACAGATGAGCTGTCAACTTATTACATCTGGGATTCTGAAAAAAGAAACTTTAGAATAAATGATAGTGAGTTAGAAAGAAGATCTTATCTACCTCAACTTACTGATTTAAAAATAGAAAATCAACCTAACAAAGCTGGTATTAATGATATTTTGCAAGAATATCGGGCTTTAATTGGAGGAATAAATGATAATTTCGTTTACTTCAATCAAGCAAAAGAAAGTGATCTTGATAAAATTAATGAAAATATCTCCAGCTATGTGAAACAAAATTATTCAAAGGTTGATTTTGTTATGAATATAGTCTTTGACTCCTATCATACATTTATCAGTGCATATGATATTTACCATTACTATACCTTCATTGTACAGGTAAAACTTCAAGGAAGTAGCACACCAAACTTCATTGAAGTTTTCTATAATCCCTCGACAGAAATCGTAAATTCTGATTTTGTTTGGAGCAGTCAAAGAGAGACATTTTATAGGCCTTCACAGAATGATTGATTATCTTCAGAAGAGTTAATCATGAAAAAAGGCAAATTTAATCCGCGCTTACTCAGTACAATCAAAACCGTAATCAGCCATGAAATTGCTGCCTCAAGAAAACCCATTTTAAATGAATTAGTTAAATATATCAACTCAAAGAGAGCTTCGGAAAGTGAAGTCTACTTAAACTTTATATGCACTCATAATTCTAGAAGGAGTCAATTTTGTCAAATCTGGGCTGAAACTGCTAGTGCTTATTATAATAAAAAAGTATACTGCTTTTCTGGAGGATTGGAAATAACTGAGTTCAATATTAATGCTGTCAATACCATCAAAAAATCTGGTTTTGATGTAATTAAATCAGGAAGTAAAAATCCGACTTATGATTTGTACTACTCTGATAATAGAGTGAGGTCAATATCCGTTTTCTCTAAACTATACAATGACCCTGTCAATAAAGCAAATTCATTTGCTGCAGTTACGACTTGTTCAGATGCAGAGGAAAATTGCCCATTTATTTTAAATGCTGAAAAACGATTTTTTTTACAATACAATGACCCAAAATCATTTGATAATTCGCCTTATAAAGCAGAAAAATATAATGAATGTTCTCTCCAAATTGCCTCAGAATTATTTTATATATTTCGAAATGTAGAATAAACCATTTCCAAAGAAATCATTTATTTGATAAAAATATTTTTTTATCATATTTTAGATAAATAACAATTAAATCAAATTGAAATGTTACCACAAATCATAGTTGCCTCAAGTTGTATTCTAGTTACACTTTACGGAGTTTTCAGAAAAAATCGTGTTTTCTTTAACCTTGGCTATTTCGTGTATGGATTAATAGTGGTTTTTTCAGAAATAAACTTTTATTTTCAGAGTCAAGAAATAATTCATATTGCAACCGCATCATTATGGCTAATTCAATCTTCCTTAGCCTTGCCAAATAAGTTACCATATGACGGTAGTAAAATAGCAAAATCAGCAGGTATAAAAATTTATATTTGTTTATCTATAATTAATCTTTATGGCATATTTATAGTCCGTGCCTCAGATGTTCCAGATTTTGTCTCTTATTTCCATGCGATACTTGCAATTTTACCTGTAATTGCAATCTACTTGATATTGAATAATAAAATTGAAATAACTAAAAGCTAATATTTTTTTTGTTTAGATAAAATTGTCCAAAAAATGAAATTCAGTTGTTTATTTTTGAACCATCCTTCTAATAAAGTTTATTGGTGTTTCTTGATAAGTTCCAGAAAACTGTAAGCCAACATTACTAGCTGCTTTTCTTATAGCATTCCCATGTTTATAACTATGGAACAAAACATTAAAGTCAATGATATTATCTTTTGTTATCACTTCATCCTCATAAACGGGATTATAAATAAAAATTGGTGGATCATTTTTGTCCATTTCATTTAAGTAATCCAATACTTTTAAATTTTCACTAGTAATTGAATTGTTGTAAAACTTCAAAAATAATTCGTCTAGCAAAATGTATTCATCTCTAAATAAATCAACTTGAAAATCAGGGAAAATTTTTTCCCATTTGTACATATTATAGGTACTCTGAGCTAAAGTAGTAAATATGCCAATTACATTTTTATTAGTATCTTCTCTTAATCCATTCCAAATAGCAATTCCTGCACCTGCTGAAATCCCCGCAAGAATCAATTTATTATCGGGAAATCCTATAACGCTAGATCTTTGATTTATAAATTCAATAACCTTTTTACCGTCTGTAAGAGAAGTTATTACACCTTCTGCCTCATTATCTGTAATAAACGTATATTCTGAATTAACAACAGCAAGATTTTCATTCAAAATAGAATTAATAATTTCTTTCTGGTCATCCTGATAGAGGTCCTCTTTAGATCCAAATAAAAAAGATCCACCATGAAAAAAAATTACTGCTCCATTTAATTTATTCGTTTTAGGTAAAATAATATCCAAAAAATTTCTGTCCTTATTTCCATAAGGGACATCTTTAAAAAATAAAAAATCCTTTCCCAAAGGAGAATCTGAAGTATTGACTCCTAATGATGTTTCTATAACGCTAATGTTAGATTGTTCTAAGTTTTCAATCTTTGAGCAATTAGCAAAAAAAATTATTCCAACTAGAAAAATAAACTTTTCTAATATACTTTTCATAGATTATTTTTTTTTAAAACAACCCCAGGTTTGATGGTCTTAAATTTTGACTCATCAATTACTATTTTTTACCAATTGTCTTGATCGTTATCTTTCAATACCTCTTTGTATATAGATTGAAAATAAATTGTTGCATAATCAATTAGTGTTTGTTGATACTCCTTCAACACTCTTGGTTGAGATTGAATATAAATTTCTTTTTTTCTTCTACTAGTAATTGAGTAATAGTCTTGATTCATCTCTAATCTCGCTTTTTGAATGATTTCTTCTAAATCAGAAGT
>ENA-OSEY01000529-OSEY01000529.1-marine-metagenome-genome-assembly--contig:-NODE-529-length-28003-cov-21.906682_pt1 | contig 28003 bp, 27 predicted proteins | sample MGYA00248465_ERZ534230 | MGnify/ENA primary metagenome ERZ534230 (study PRJEB26409, sample SAMN06344110) | marine metagenome | isolation source: Sea water from surface | place: Atlantic Ocean:Southern...
CAATTCTTTTAGCTATTGCAATTTCGCCCTCACGAGATAGTAGATCGACTGTTCCCATTTCTCTGAGGTATAATTTAACTGGATCATCAGTTTTTTCTGTCCCTGATTTTGCTGAAGGTGACTCGTCATCTTTATCGTCGTCATTATCAGAGTCGTCAGAGTCAATAATATCAAATCCGACTTGAGACAGCTTAGTTGTATATTGTTCAATCTGTTCAGAGGTAAATTTATCCTCTGGAAAAGATTTTTTAATTAATTCGTGGGTGAGATAACCGTCTTTTTTACCTTGCTTAATAAGCTTTTTTATTATTGATTTTTCTAAATCTAGGACAGGACCATCTTGATCATTTGCTTGTGCCTGTAAGCTTTCAGCTTCAGCTTTGACCTGCTTTTTTTTTCTACCTCTTTTCTTCATTTTAATTTTTGCTTATGCTTTCTTTTTTTATTCTCATAAAATTTTCAAAACTTTTTTCGTCCATTTTTTCTTCTAGATCATTTAAAGCAATGTCTAGGTCACTTTCTTCAATTAAATTTTTATGTAAGTCTAACAGACTGATAAAGCTTCTTTCTACCTCTACCTTTTCATTCTTAATTATAGAGCTATAAGTGCTTAGTAGCTTTGGTTGAAATATATATGTAATCTCCTGATTTAATCCCCTATCGATTAAATAAGACTTTAAATCAAAGTTTTCAAGCTCTTTATCAACATTAGAAGCTGAGAATTCAAGGATTTCAGATACCAATGATGACAAATTAAGATCATTAAAGCGAATTTTTCCTAGTTCTTCTGAGTACTTCGCAATCAAGAAAGGATTCTCAATTAAGCAGATTAACATGATTTTCTCACGAACAATAGACTCATGGCTTTGCTTTTTAACTCTGTCACTGGCAAGCATTTCACTAGAAATCCTATTTTTTTTCTTTTGATAATTTGCTTCGTAGGAAATATTCCTATTAAATTTTAGTTCACTTAATTTATCATTAAAAAATTTGTTATAGTATTCACGTACTGTTTTGTTATTTATTTTGTTTGTTAGTATTCTTATCCTTTTTTCAAAACCAGCTTTTTTCTCAGGTATGGAAATATCTTCTTTTTCAAGTTCTGTATCCCAGATAAATTCAGATAATGATAAAGAATTATCAATAACATCTTGCAAGCTTGATGGGCTATTCTTATTTAAATAATCATCTGGATCATAATCTTTTGGCAATAAACAAAATCGAAGGGAATGATCAGGCAATAAATTGTTCAATGCAAGTAATGCAACTCTCTGTGCTGCTTTTTGACCAGCTTCATCTCCATCAAACATGATTATAGGGTTTTGACAAACTTTCCAAGCTCGTTCAAGTTGGTAACTTGTAAGCGCTGTACCTAATGGTGCTACAGATGATTTAAAGTTATTTTGATATAGAGTGATAACATCCATATATCCTTCAACAATAATTAAATTTCTTGGTTTTCTATTTTCTTCAATTGCAAGATTTAAATTATAAAGTTGAAAACTTTTTTTGAAAATTGGACTATCTGATGAATTTATATATTTTATGTTGGAATTATCTAGAGCTCTTCCTCCAAAAGCAATAATGTTCGATTTATAATCTTTGATTGGAAACATAAATCGATTACGAAAGAAATCGTAAAATTCATCTTTTTTCTTATTTGATTTTTTAATTAGACCAATAGAGATTGCGTCATCAATGTTCAATCCTATTTTTTTTAAATGGTTATATAAATTATTATTGCCATTGCCAGAATAGCCTAATTCAAATTTTTGAATTATATTCTCATCAATTGATCTTTTATCAATATACTTTTGAGCTTCTGAACTAGCTTTTAGTTGGTCCTTAAAATAATTGTTTGCTTCGTTAATTATTTTTTTTAAGCTTGAAAAATCTTTTTCTACATAATTTGGATCTCGAATGATACCAGTTTCAGGATTCAAACCTGCTTGGTTTGCTAAATATTCAATTGACTCCGGATAAGACATATTTTTATGTTTCATTAAAAAAGAGAATATATCGCCATGTTCAGCGCTACTGAAACAATGAAAGAATTCTTTTTCATCGTTGACAGTGAATGAAGGTGTTTTTTCATTTTTGAAAGGACTTAGCCCAACAAACTCGTTTCCTCTTTGAGTAAGTTTTACAAACTTTCCAACAACATCTGAAACACGTAATCTTGTTTTAATTTCTCCAATAAACTCTTTTGAATATCTAGGCATAAATAAAATATATTACTTGAACATAGTTAGATATAACTACCAAGTATCTATAAATTTTGAAGTTTTTCCTTTATAATTTTACTTGCTAAAGAAATATCAAGAGCTGGTGAGCTATTTTCCTTCAAATACTTTATCACTTTTCCTATTTCCTTTAGTGATTTTGCTTCAGTTGCACCAATCGCTTCTTCACAAGCTATCACAGTCTCTTCCTCACCAAGTTGCTTAGGAAGAAACTCACTAATAATATCTATCTCGCTATTTTCTTTCTGAACAAGTTCATCTCGTCCAGCTTTTTTAAACATATCAATCGAATCATTTCTTTGCTTAACCATTTTTTTGAGAAGACTAATAACCGTATCATCTGAAATTGTAGAATCTTCCCCTGAGGATCGACTTGCAATTTCTTTATCTTTAATAGCAGCTAGTACTAGTCTTAATGTATGGATTCTCTCTTTATCCCCATTTTTGAGAGCATTAGATAATTCGGTTGTGATGTTTTCTTTCATTTGAGATAAACATAAAATCTACATCATCAGATATATTGTGGCAATAATAGATCTAATATTTATTATCTTATCTAACTATTGCATGAATTCCCCATTTGCACTAAATTTCTATAAATCTAGAATCACTACATATGGCTAATGCGAATAGGTTGAAAAAAGATCTCTCAACAACTCGACCTAAACCTATTGAAGGTCAACTTATTCTAGAAGATGGCTCCCGATTTAATGGACTAAAAATTGGCTCTCCTAATATGGAAATAGGAGAAGTTTGTTTTAATACCTCAATGACAGGCTATCAAGAAATAATAACTGACCCTTCTTATGCAGGACAAATAATCAATTTTACTTTTCCTCACATTGGTAATGTAGGTACAAATCTTGATGATAACGAGTCTAGTAAACCGTATGCGAAAGGAATCATAATTAACTGTGATATTTCTGATCCATCAAACTATAGATCTATCCTTCATCTTGATGCGTGGCTTAAAAAAAACAACGTACCAGGTATTTGTAATATTGATACCAGACTAATTACAAATAGAATCCGTTCTAAAGGTGCGCCGAAAGGTGGCATTATCGAAGGTCCAATAAACAATAAAAAAACTGCATCCTGTTTAAAGGAAATAAAAAAATGGAAAGGGCTTAATGGACTTGATCTGGCTATCGATGTGTCACGCAAAGATATAAAAATTTATAAAACTAAAAAAAGTTCAAAACTAAAAGTAGTAGCAATAGATTATGGAATTAAGCAAAATATATTAAATTGCTTATTAGATCTAAATCTAGAGGTTATTTTAGTTCCAGCTAAAACCTCTGTAGAGAAAATACTTTCTTATAGTCCTAATGGTATTTTTCTCTCAAACGGTCCAGGTGATCCAAAAGCAACAGGAAAATACGCGATTCCAATTATAAAAAAACTTATCAAATCAAGGATCCCATTATTTGGAATATGTCTTGGCCATCAACTTATTTCTCTAGCATTAGGGGCAAAGACAAAAAAAATGTTTCAAGGTCACAGAGGGGCTAATCATCCCGTAAAAAATCTTGAAACGGAAAAAGTAGAAATCACATCTCAAAATCATGGTTTTGAGGTAACTGAAAAATCTATTCCAAAAGATGTAAAAATAACTCATAAATCATTATTCGATGGAAGTGTTGAAGGTATAAGAAAAGGAAGAAATATATTTGCAGTTCAATATCATCCAGAAGCAAGCCCTGGACCACACGATAGTCATTATCTTTTTCAAGAATTTAAAAAAATGATTAATCAAAATGCCTAAGAGAAAAGACATAAAATCTATTTTAATTGTAGGAGCTGGTCCAATTATAATCGGACAAGCATGCGAGTTCGATTATTCAGGAACACAGGCTTGTAAGGCATTACGAGAAGAGGGATATAGAGTAATTCTAATTAATTCTAATCCTGCAACTATAATGACTGATCCTGACACTGCTGATGTAGTATACATCGAACCAATCACACCTGAAATTGTTGCAAAAATAATTAAGAAAGAAAGACCTGATGTACTTCTACCTACAATGGGAGGTCAGACAGCATTAAATATAGCAATTGAACTTTCGAAAAATGGAACTTTAAAAAAGTATAAAGTTGAACTAATTGGTGCAAATCTTAAAGCAATCAAAAAGGCAGAAGAAAGAGAAAGTTTTTATAAAGCCATGACTAAGATTGGCTTAGAATGCCCAAGAGCAGAGATTGCTAGAAATTTTAAAGACGCAAAAAAGGCTCTAAAGAAAATTGGATTACCCGTCATCATAAGACCATCGTTCACACTTGGAGGCACGGGTGGAGGAATCGCAACTACCGAGAAACAGTTCGAGGAAATCGCAAATTCCGGACTTTATAACTCACCGATAAATGAAATTTTAATTGAAGAGTCTGTAGCTGGATGGAAAGAATTCGAAATGGAAGTTGTGAGAGACAAAAACGATAATTGTATAATCATATGCTCAATTGAAAATGTAGACCCCATGGGAGTTCATACAGGTGACTCAATAACAATAGCTCCTGCACTTACTTTAACTGATAAAGAATATCAAATTATGAGAAACGCATCCATTGCATGTCTCAGAGAAATTGGTGTTGAAACTGGAGGCTCTAATGTTCAATTTGCTGTTAATCCAAAAAATGGAAGGCTTGTAATTATTGAAATGAACCCAAGAGTTTCCAGATCTTCTGCTTTAGCTTCTAAGGCGACAGGGTTTCCAATTGCCAAAGTTGCCGCTAAATTAGCAGTTGGGTACACATTAGATGAACTTACTAACGAAATTACGAAAGTTACACCTGCATCGTTTGAGCCAACAATTGACTATGTGGTTACAAAAATTCCAAGATTTACCTTTGAAAAATTTCAATTAACGCAACCTTTACTATCAAGTTCAATGAAATCTGTTGGTGAAGTCATGGCTATTGGAAGGTCATTTCCAGAGTCATTGCAAAAAGCAATGAGGTCGCTTGAAACTGGTTTAGACGGCTTAGACGAAGTAACTGTAAGTATGAATAAAAAAAAGCTCACAAAGAAAAATATTTTATCTGAACTTAAGAAACCTCTTGCAGATAAACTATTATTAGTGGCTCAGGCACTACGTTTTGGATTAGATATAGTTCAAATTCATAAGTCCTCAAAAGTTGATCCTTGGTTTATTGGTCAAATAAAAAGGATAGTTGATACGGAAAAAACCCTAAAAAAAGGATTGCCACGAAACGCTAAAGAATTGCTTAGAATAAAATCTTTGGGATTTTCAGACAAAAAAATATCACAGCTCTGTAATACTAAGGAAGAGAAAATTTTTAATATGCGTGTCAAAAACAAAATTTTTCCTGACTTTAAAAGAATAGATACCTGTGCTGCTGAGTTTGAAGCTAAGACCCCATACATGTACTCAACTTACGCTAAAAATTCTTTAAATAGTGATGCATGCGAATCCAGTCCAACAAGTAAAAAAAAGGTAATTATTCTTGGAAGTGGTCCAAATCGAATTGGACAAGGTGTTGAATTTGATTATTGCTGCTGTCATGCTTCATTTGCCCTAAAAGAATTAAAATATGAAACAATCATGATCAACTGTAATCCAGAGACAGTCTCTACCGACCCAGATACCAGTGACAGACTTTATTTTGAACCCCTTACGAATGAAAATGTATATGAAATTATTAGAAAGGAAAAAAGCAAAGGAAATCTTTTAGGGGTTATTGTTCAATTCGGTGGTCAGACGCCTCTTAAGTTGTCTGACTATTTAAATAAAATGAATATACCAATTTTGGGCACTTCAACTGAGTCGATTGACACTGCTGAAGATAGAGAAAAATTTAAAAAGATTTCTGAAAACTTAAATCTATTGCAACCAGCAAATGGTATCGCATATTCTGAAAAAGAAGCTAACTCAGTAATTAAGAAAATAGGTTTTCCAGCAGTGATAAGGCCATCATATGTATTAGGCGGAAGAGCTATGGAAATTGTTCACAATGAAGATGAATTAAAAAAATACTTCAAAGAAGCTGTAGTAGTTAGTGGTAAAAGCCCTGTTCTAATTGATCACTATTTGAAAGACTCTATTGAAGTAGATGTCGATGCTGTGTCTGATGGAAAAAAAGTCATTATTGCGGGTATTATGGAACATATTGAGGAAGCAGGAATCCATTCTGGTGACTCGACATGCACGTTGCCTCCTTACTCATTGTCGGAAAAAATCATTAAAGATATAGAAAAGCAGACCAAAAAATTAGCCATTGCGCTGAAGGTGAAAGGCTTACTAAATATACAATTTGCAATTCAAAATAATAATATATTTTTACTTGAAGTTAACCCTAGAAGCAGTCGAACTGTGCCGTTTGTAGCTAAAGCCACAGGTAATCCAATTGTAAAAATAGCACTAAGTGCAGCTATGGGAAAACCGTTGAATAAAGATAAATTTAAAATTCGTAAAACTAATTGTATCTCAATTAAAGAACCTGTATTTCCTTTTAAACGCTTTCCTAATGTTGATACCATCTTAGGCCCTGAAATGAAATCTACTGGGGAGGTAATGGCCATCGATAAGTCATTTGAGTCAGCTTTTATCAAATGTCAGTTAGCTTCCTCAAACCCTCTTCCTAGGAAAGGTTCTTTATTCGTATCTGTAAAAGACTCTGATAAGCCAAAAATACTTCCAATTATAAGATCCTTTCAAAAATTAGGATTTCAAGTGAATGCGACTGCAGGAACAGCTGATTATTTGATGGAGGGTGGTGTTAAGGTTAAGAAAATTAACAAGGTTTCTCAAGGATCACCTCATATTGTTGAAGAGTTAATTGATGACAAAGTTGATATAATAATTAATACAACTGAAGGAAGAAAATCAATTAATGACTCCTTTGGCATAAGAAGAACTGCTCTCATGAAAAGTTTGCCATACTTTCTCACAGTATCTGGTGCAAGGGCTGCTATTAATTCAATTAAAGAATTAAGAAATAATGAATTAGAAGTTAACCCTATAACTAAATTTCACTAATCTAGAGGAACAGTACCTAGTTTCTTTGTATTTTTTATGACAAAAGCTGTTTTGACACTCAAAATATTTTCATTTGAAGTCACATGTGTTGTTAAAAAATTATTAAATTCATTCATATTTTTCACTACACATTTAAGAATAAAATCTATTTCACCATTTAACATAAAGCACTCTCTAATAGGTTCCAAACCCCAGACCAGCTTTTCAAAAGACCCCAAGCTTTCTTCATTTTGATTTTTTAAACTCACAAATATCCATGCTACTAAGTCATATCCAAGCTTTGATGGATCTAGATTTGCACGAAAACCATCAATATACCCATTATCTTCTAAGTCTCTTACTCTTCTTAGTGTAGGCGGTGGAGACATTTCAATTTTCTTAGATAGATCTAGATTTGAAATTCTTCCTTCATCTTGAAGTATTCGAAGTATTTTTAGATCAACACTATCAATTTCTTTTTTTACCATCAGTCTACTGGCCACTCTGTTTCAAAAGTAACATAATTTAATTGCAAGCAGCGTCTTTCTTTTTTAATTTTTTTCTTTTCAAGTCCGTGCCAAGAGTTTTCTTCTGAAGTAAAAATATACCCTGTATTATTTTTATAAGGTAGAGTTTTAGCAACTTTCAAATCTGGAGTATAAAAGTCTGTTCCTAAATTTTCATTTTCTCCGTATCTGTTTACAAACAAAATTGATGACATTAATTTTTCCTTGATGTCACAGTGAGGTTCAAGCCAAAATCCATCTCGATCGGCAATGACTTCTAATCTAACATAAGAATTTTTTAGATCTCTATTGATTAGATTAGAAATGAAGTCAGTACATTCTTTTGATTGCATTTCTTTTACTAGCCCAGATAATTCAGAATATTCCTCTGCATTATCTTTATTGATAAATACTCTTAACTTACTAAGTAAGTTTTCCCCTGTTTTATCACCTGCTCTTGTACCATCAAAAATAACTTTACCTTCAGGAAAATTAATAGAATAAATTTCATCTATTGCTTTTTCTGAAAGAGGATTATTAATTATCCAATGATTAAAAGGTACATTGGAATGTGATAAATTGTTTTTCAAAGCATTGATTAATGTCATGCTTTTTTATTATACCTTTCTTCAATCATTCTGGCTACTTGGAAGGTCTCATTTTCATATGAATTTGTAAAGTCTTCGAGTTTTTCTCCTAAAAGCCTTGCGTAATTTTTTTGCAACAGCATCGTAATAAATTTTTCTATTCTGTTATTTTTTTTTAAGCTTGGAAGTTTAAAAATATATACTGGTTTAGTTGAAGATATAGATTCTGAAATTATTGAAACAGAGTCAGCTGTACAAATAAGATATTTAGAAAACTTCATTAAGGCTAAATAAGGATTACCTTCGCCGTTCCAAATAATATTCTGATCCAAAAAGCGTTCTTTCAGGTATTCAATAATAAATTGATCAGTTCTTCTTGAAAATAAAATGTATAACTGAATGTCATTATTTTTAATAATTTTATCAACTTGATCAGCTAATACCTTAACAACAGATATATCAAAGCGATAATTTCGGTTTTGACCACCTAAGAAAATTGCACAAATAGGTTTTTCTATTTTTGAGAATTGAGCTGCGTAAAGCTCAGCCTCTTTGCTTAGTAGACTTTTGTTTATATGATTAAGTGCTAAATCAGTTTGAAGCACATTTTTACCTTTTAAATCATCATGTGCTGGAGCGACAACCAAATCAAAATGAGCTGGGTTGATTTTTGGATTTTGTATATGAATTGAAAAGACTTTATTTTTTAATGATTTTTTGAGATGTAAAGATGCATAAATAGACCTCTTGCCACATGATATAATAATATCTGGAGGAATATTACTTTCTAAGCTTATTTGTCTGTAATTATTAAATATAATTTTAGATGGTGGCAATATTCCCACTGGAAGCTTATTCCAAGGAAATTTTAAATCTATTGTCTTTTGCTCAAAATTTAAATTAAGAGCATCTGCAAGGCCTTTGACCTGACTGATCATTCCTGCTGATCCATCTGTTAGGCACCACGCTCTCAAATTCTTGAAATTGGTCATTTAATAACTATCTATGTTGAATACAAAAGTTCTTTAATTACTAGAAGATAATATATAGATTATAAAAATTAAATGCATTCAAAAGTTCTAATAATAGGTTCAGGTCCCGCAGGATATACTGCTGCAATATATGCGGCAAGGGCAATGCTCGAGCCGACTTTAGTTCAAGGTTTGCAGCCAGGTGGGCAACTTACTATAACAACTGATGTTGAAAACTATCCTGGGTACGGGGATGTAATACAAGGTCCATGGTTAATGGAACAAATGCAAGAACAAGCAAAAAATGTTGGAACAAATATTATAAATGACATTATAAAAAGTGTAGACTTTAAATGTAAGCCATTTAAGGCTATTAGCGAGTCGGGAACTGAATATACTGCCGACTCAGTGATTATCTCAACAGGAGCTCAAGCAAGATGGCTTGGATTAGACTCTGAAAAAAAATTTCAAGGATATGGCGTTTCAGCTTGTGCAACTTGTGATGGCTTCTTTTTTAAGGAAAAAAAGGTAGCAGTCATCGGCGGTGGTAATTCAGCTGTTGAGGAAGCTTTATATTTAACAAACTTTGCATCTAAAGTGTACCTTGTTCATAGGCGTGATGAACTTCGAGCAGAAAAAATTCTTCAAGATAGATTGTTTAAAAATGAAAAAGTTGAATGTGTGTGGGATAGCGAACTAAAAGAAATAGTTGGCGATGAAGATCCTCTAAATGTAAAAAGTATAAACATTAAAAATACAAAAACTAACGAAACCAGCAGTATCGAGCTAGACGGTGTCTTTGTTGCTATAGGGCATGATCCAGCTACTCAAATTTTTAGGGACCAAGTCGAAATGGATGAAGATGGATATATAATTACAAAACCTGACTCAACACTTACAAACGTTGAAGGTGTATATGCAGCAGGAGATGTAAAGGATAAAATTTATCGTCAGGCGGTTACTGCAGCTGGTATGGGTTGTATGGCAGCGCTTGAGGCAGAAAAATACCTAGCTGAATTATCTTAATTTATTAAGAAAATCTCTCATTCGAACGCATGCATTTTTTAAGTTTTCGTCTGAAGTTGCATAAGAAATTCTAAAATAGCCCTCCAAACCAAAAGCTGAACCTTGAACAACAGCAACTCCTGCATGCTCTAATAATGATGTCGTAAATTCTTCATCATTTGTAATTTTGTTATTCGACTCATCAACTTTACCAATTACTCCTTTACATGATGGAAAAACATAAAATGCACCTTCAGGTACTCTACAAGTAATTCCATTCATACTAGTAAATTCATTGATTAGAAAATCACGTCTACCTTTAAATACTTTGGCTCTTTCGGCAATGAATGAATTATCTCCATTTAAGGCTTCAACTGCTGCAGCTTGACTGATAGATGTTGGATTGCTTGTTGATTGAGACTGAAGCTTGCCCATGGCTTTAATTAAGCTGGCATTTCCTCCCGCATAACCAATTCTCCAGCCTGTCATAGCATATGCCTTACTAACTCCGTTCAATGTTAATATTCTTTCTTTAAGTTCTGGAGCAATGCTTGCAAAAGTATGAAATTCATTATCATCGTATATAAGATGTTCATATAAATCGTCTGTCATTATGTTCACGTGTGGATATTTTTTCAAAACATTTGCAAGTTCTAAAAGTTCATTCTTTGTATAACAGGAACCTGTAGGATTTGATGGTGAATTAAGAATAAACCATTTGGTTGATTGATTGATTGTGTTTTCAAGTTGTTGTGGGGTTATTTTAAATCCTGACTCTTCACCACATTGAACGAAAATAGGTTTTCCATTGAAATAATTAACGACATCAGGGTAAGTTACCCAATAAGGAGCTGGAATAATTACTTCATCTGACTCATTTAAGGAGACAGCAAATGCATTAAAAATAATTTGCTTTCCTCCTGTACCAACAGAGATTTCATCAAGCTCGTAATCTAAATTATTTTCTCTTTTAAATTTTGCTTTGATTGCTTTCTTCAGTTCTGGAGTTCCATCAACAGGGGTATATTTGGTATCTCCATCGTTTATCGCTTGAATGGCAGCTTTTTTAATATTTTCTGGAGTATCAAAATCAGGTTCGCCCGCTCCTAGCCCTATAATATCCTTTCCCGCAGCCTTTAATTCACGAGCTTTTTGGGTCACTGCCATGGTGGCCGATGGCTTAATTCTTTTTATACTGTGTGATAGTTCTACCACTGCTTATCCCCAGAATTTGTTATTTATACAATCAGCTATTATATTAAATTAGATTAATACACAATTTATATTCTAACTAATTAATAAATTAATGCCAAATTCTGAAGTTCTTAAAGTCACATCTGAATACAAACCTGCTGGAGATCAGCCTCAAGCAATTGAAGAGATTGTTAAAAGCATTAAAGGCGATGAGATGGAACAAGTTTTGCTTGGAGTAACTGGATCAGGCAAAACTTTCACGATGGCTAAAATTATAGAAAAACTTCAAAGGCCAACTCTAATACTTGCTCCAAATAAAACTTTAGCAGCACAATTGTATGGTGAAATGAAGTCATTCTTTCCAGACAATGCTGTTGAATATTTTGTATCTTATTATGACTATTATATACCTGAAGCATACGTACCGAGGTCAAATACTTACATAGAAAAAGAAGCATCGATAAATGAACAAATCGATCGAATGAGACACTCAGCAACTCAATCCTTACTTGAGAGAAAAGATGTTGTAATTGTTGCAAGTGTTTCATGTATTTATGGAATAGGTTCTGTTGAAACGTATAGATCAATGACTATTCGATTAGAAAAAAATCAAAAGATTGGACGAAATGAAATTATTCAAAAACTCATCACGCTTCAATATAACCGAAACGACACAGATTTTCATAGAGGCACATTTAGAGTGCGTGGAGACTTGATTGAGGTTTTTCCATCCCATTACGAAGACCGCGCGTGGAAATTATCGTTATTCGGAGATGATCTCGAGTCGATAAGTGAATTTGATCCATTGACTGGAAAAAAGACAGCTGAGTTAGAAACTATAAAAATTTATGCAAACAGTCACTACGTCACTCCAAGGCCAACACTTGATACTGCCATAAAACAAATACGAAAAGATTTAGAAGTAAGGATTCCTGAATTTAAAAAAGAAAATAAATTAATAGAGGCTCAACGAATAGAAGAAAGAACAAGGTTTGATTTAGAAATGATTGAGGCAACGGGTAGTTGTCCAGGCATTGAGAATTATTCAAGATATCTCTCTGGAAGAAATCCAGGCGAACCGCCTCCAACACTTTTTGAATACTTGCCTGACAATGCACTCCTTTTTGTTGATGAAAGTCATGTCACAGTACCTCAATTAGAAGGCATGTATAAAGGTGACCGAAGCAGAAAAACAACACTGTCAGAATATGGCTTTAGATTACCATCTTGTTTAGATAACAGACCATTAAAGTTTGAGGAATGGGAAATGATGCGCCCTCAAAGTTTATTCATTTCTGCTACTCCAGGACCATGGGAAATGCAAAAAACTCAAGGGGTATTTACTGAACAAATAATAAGGCCAACAGGGTTGATTGATCCAGAGGTTGAAATAAGGCCTGCGAAAACTCAAGTTGAAGATTTAATATCAGAATGTAAAAAAATTATTGATCTTAAATACCGAGTATTAGTGACAACACTTACTAAACGCATGGCTGAGGACTTGTCAGAGTATATGCATGAAAACGGAATAAAAGTGAAATATATGCATTCAGATATTGATACATTAGAGAGAATTGAAATTATCCGCGACCTTAGAAAGGGATTGTTCGACGTGTTAGTGGGTATCAATTTACTTAGAGAAGGTTTGGATATACCTGAATGTGCTTTAGTCGCAATATTAGATGCTGATAAAGAAGGCTTCTTAAGATCGGAGAGGTCATTGGTACAGACAATCGGTAGAGCAGCAAGGAATGTAGATGGAAGAGTAATACTGTATGCTGATAAAGAAACAGAAAGTATAAAAAAAGCAATAAGTGAGACTGACAGAAGAAGAGATATACAAAAGAAATACAACAAAGAAAATAATATTACACCTGAAACTATTAAGAGGGATATTAGTGATATTCTTGAAAGTATTTATGAAAATGATCGTGTAAACGTTGATTTGAAGAGTACAGAAAAACATCTCGTCGGAAATAATCTAAAAAAACATCTTGAGGAACTTAAGAAAAATATGATGGATTTTGCTGATGATCTCAATTTTGAAGAAGCTGCTAAGTTAAGAGATGAGATAAAAAGGCTTGAGAATAATGAATTAGAGTTACCATCCAACAGCAATATAGTTTATAAAAAAAATAAAAGGAAAAAAAGAAAGTACTTTACTTAATGTTTATAGATTTCTGCATACTGTTAATAGGATTATCTCTTCTTTTATACAGTGCAGATAAAATGATTGAGTCGGCTGACGCAATTGCTAAAAAGTTCAATTTATCCCCAGTATTAATAGGTTTAACAATTGTAGCGTTTGGTACATCAGCACCTGAACTAGTTATAACTCTATTTGCTGCAACAAAGATCGTTCCAGCTACTGATGCCATTACCGGAAATATTATAGGATCTAATATTGCAAATATTTTACTAATTTTAGGAACTTCAGCATTTTTTTTCAAAATTAATCTAGATAAATTAGGCACTAAGGATATTATTTTCTTACTTTTAATATCTTTATACTTCGCGCTCTTATTTTATGTTAGCCAAACAGTCACTCTCATTCACACAATCGGCTATTTAGTTTTAACTTTGTTCTTTATCAATTTTCTTCGTAATTATAAATCCTCAGATCAAAATGAAGAACAAAAAATTTTTGGAAGATACACTTATTTAATTTTACTAAGTGCCTTCATAGGCATTTTTATTGGTGGGAAAATTTTTTTAGACAGCTCACTGAATATTTTTCAAACGTTAGGAGTTAACGAGGTACTAATAGGTATTTTTGTTCTGGCCATTGGTACATCCTTACCTGAATTGATAACTGTTATTATTTCTTACTTAAAAAAGAAGGGCTCTATAGGTATTGGTAATGTTATTGGTAGCAACATTATGAACATACTGTTTGTTTTCCTACCAGGGGTTATAATTGTTCAACTTAGAGGGCTTGAATATTCTCTAAAAAATATAGATGTATTTCACATATATATTTTAATATTAGTAACTTTGATGATAGCTCTTATGGCAATTTTAAGAATTCAAATGAGAAAAATACATTCTGCTTTTTTCTTGATTAGTTATTTTTTATATCTTGGGTATTCTTTTATATTATGAAAAAAACAATATTAATTACAGGCGGTTCCCAAAGAATTGGTAGATCAATTGCACTATTTCTCAAAGATTCTAATTATAATTTTATAATACACTATAATAAGTCTTCAAAAGCAGCCAGAGAGTTGAAAAATATTATTAATGGTCACGGGCGCGATTGCGAAATAGTGAAAACTGATTTGTCTAAAATATCTGATGTTAAAGATATAATTAAAAGAAGTAAAAAATTCTTTGGACCAATACATGCAATTGTTAATAATGCCTCCTTATTCATCAATGATAATATAGAAAATTTAAATGATAAACTTTGGTATGATCATATGAATATAAACTTATACGCCCCTCTAATCATATCTAAAGAATTTAATAAACAACTTCCAAAAAAGAGCTTAGGGCATATCATAAATATATTGGATCAAAATGTAGTCAATCCAGATACATCGTTCTTTTCCTACTCCATTTCAAAATCTGCTTTACTATCTGCAACTACAATCATGGCAAAATCATTTGCTCCTAACATTAGGGTTAATGCGATTGGCCCAGGTCCGACACTTAAAAATATTCATCAATCAAAAAAACATTTTGATCAATCGATCAAAAATACTTTACTTAAAATAGGTTCACCGCCTGAGGAGATTGCCAAAACAGTTAAATTTCTTCTTGAATCAAAATCAATTACAGGTCAATTTATAGCTGTAGATGGTGGGGAACATTTATCATGACAGCAAGGAATATTCTTAAATTAAGTGAATTAAGGTCAGAAACAGATTTGATCAATCCAAATTCTGGATACGATTTAATCTTTTTAAATGATTTTATGATCGATGCAAACATTGGAGTATACAAACACGAGAAAATAAAGAGCCAACCACTCCGCATAAACATAATTGCTAAAGTTAAAAATCCAAAAAAAATAAATGATGATAAATTGTACAGTGTTGTTTGTTATAATCAGATTTCAAAAAAAATTAAAAAAATTATTAAATCTGGTCATACAATTTTACTAGAAAAACTTGCTGAAAAAATATTTCAGGAGTGTTTTAAAAACAAAAGAATTCAAACTATGAAGATAAGACTTGAAAAACTTGATGCAATTCAAGAAGCTGAAAGCGCAGGCATCGAAGTTGAACGCTCTCGTTCAGAATAATGAATAATCTTGAGAATATTAAAGAAATAATTGACCAATCCCCCTCTTCCTCCGGTATTTATAAAATGCTTAATGAAAAAGAAGAGATTATGTATGTTGGCAAAGCAAAAAATCTCCAAAATAGACTTAAAAGCTATCTAAACACTAACAATCTCTCAAATCGAATCAGAAGGATGGTTAGTAGAATATCAAATATTGAAGTAATTATTACTGAGACAGAAAAAGAAGCTTTGTTGCTTGAGGCAAACTTAATAAAAAAACTTAAACCTCCTTTCAATATACTTTTACGAGATGATAAATCATTTCCTTATATTTTTATTAATCATGAACAAGAATTTCCACAAATTTCAAAACATAGAGGAAAACAAAAATATAAAGGAAAATATTTTGGTCCGTTCGCAACAATTAATTCACTAAATTATACTCTGAAAATATTACAGAAAGTTTTTCTACTAAGGTCGTGCGATGATACTATTTTTCAAAATAGATCTAAACCATGTCTTCTTTATCAAATTGAAAGGTGCAGTGGTCCCTGTGTTGATTATACATTAAGTAAAAAAGAGTATTTACAAAGTGTTAAGAATGCTGAGCACTTTCTTTCAGGTCAACATAGCAATTTACAAGAGGAGTTATCTTCTAAAATGGATGAAGAAAGTAAAAGTCTTAATTATGAAAAAGCAGCTAGCTATAGAGATAAGATAGTTGCACTAACCCAGATTCAAAGTCAGCAAAACATAAATCTTTACGATGTAAAAAATACTGACGTGATTTCAATTTCAAGAAAAGGTAATAAATCATGTGTTCAAGTATTTATTTATAGATCAGGTCAAAATTGGGGAAATAGATCTTATTTTCCAAAACACAGCGATGAAGTAGAAACTTATGAGATCCTAGAGCGTTTTATTGTTGATTTCTATACAAGATATTCCCCTCCAAAAAATGTATTGTTAAACTTACCTATAAAAAATTCATCTCTTATCGAAACATCTCTTAAATCCATTTATAATTACAAGACATCTTTTTTTGTCCCTAAAAAAGGAAAAAAATTAGATATAGTGAATTATGCGAGTAGAAACTCAGAACTAGCACTTAAAAATCACATTGCACAGTCTCACTCTGACAAAGAGAATCTGAGCCAACTTTCAAAAGTACTCAATATCACTAAAAAAATAAAAAGAGTTGAAGCCTATGACAACAGTCATCTATCGGGCAAAAATGCAGTTGGTGCAATGATTGTTTACTCTGAAGAAGGGTTTGAAAAAAAATCATACAGAAAATTTAATATAGACTCATCAAAAGTAAAACTCGGTGATGATTACGGAATGATGAGACACGTCCTTGAAAGAAGATTTTCAAAAGAAGCAATCAAAAATTCTAAGAAATATGAAAAATTGCCTGATTTATTGGTTATTGATGGAGGTAAAGGCCACTACGATTTAGCTAAAGAAATCTTAGAAACTAAAGGTTTAAATGAAATGGAACTAATATCAATATTTAAGGGTGAGGGAAGAAAAGAGTCATTAGATCAAATAATATATAAAAATAAAAAAAACTTTATCGACAAAAATACTCCCTCCTTTTTCTTTATTCAGAGAATTAGGGATGAGTCACATCGCTACGCAATCGGGGCACATAAAGCGAAAAGAAAGAGGGAAATGCATGCCTCAGAATTAGAACCAATAGAAGGTTTAGGACGAAGCAGAAGAAAATTACTTTTAAATCATTTTGGATCAGTTAAAAATATTAAAAATGCCTCAGCTCAGGATATGATGAAAGTTAGAGGAATTAGTAAGTTGCTTTCAGAAAAAATATATGCATATTTTAATGGATAATGTCTAAGTTACCAAATTTTCTCACTCTTCTTAGAATTTTTTTATTACCATTATTAATATATTTAATCATAGATAGTAATAGCTCATTTAATTTGGCAATTCTTATTTTGTTTATTGTTATTGCATTGTCAGATTATTTTGATGGGGTAATTGCAAGAAAAACGAATAGTACATCTGAATTTGGTAAAATGTTAGATCCTATTGCAGATAAGCTATTTGTCGTACTGTTAATAATTACATTTATCTACAATGACTATATTAATGAGATAAATTTAATTCCAGCCTATTTAATAATATTTAGAGAAATTTTTATCTCTGGTCTAAGAGAGTATGCATCTAATTTACCAGAAGTAAAAAAAATAGATGTTTCTATATTAGGAAAATATAAAACTGCTTTTCAAATTTTGAGTTTATTTTTGATCTTAATAGGAAGCATCTACTTAGATTTGCAGCCTCTATTAAACATAGGTATTTATCTGTTCTGGCTGTCAACTATAATTACGCTGATCAGCGCTTATCAATACTACAAAAGTATATTTTAAGTTAAGATCTCACGATTTCGTGATAATCCTGCATAAACTTAAAATTTTGGGTATTGTCTCCAGTATTGAATTTAATATCGTCAATAGACTGAATTGGAGTAATCTCTGCCGCGGTGCCTGTTAGAAAGGCCTCATCAAAATTACTAATTTCTTCTGGCTTTATATGACGCTCAGTAATATTAAAGCCTTGTTCTTTAACCATTTCAATAACAGTTTGCCTAGTTATACCATTAAGAAAACAATCAGGAATTGGAGTATGAATTTCTTTTCCTTTAATAAAGAAAATATTTGCTCCAGTACCTTCAGCAACATAGCCCCTATAGTCCAACATTAGGGCATCATGGTATCCTTTTTCCTCCGCAAATTCTTTTGACATTGTACAAATAACGTAAGGACCAGATGCTTTTGCTTCACATGGTGCCGTATCAGGTGATGGCCGTTTCCATGGTGAAGTTATTAATCGTAGGCCAGCTTTTCGATCTTCGATCTTAAAATATGATGCCCAATCATTCCACACTGCAATTGCAACATTAATATCAGATTTAGCAGTTGAAATTCCCATTTGCTGAGACCCTCTCCATGCAATTGGCCTAACATAACAATCTTCAAAATTCATTTTTTTAATGAGTTCATCTTTGGCCTCATTAATTTGGGACTGACTATAAGGAATTTTTATGCCTACAATTTCCGCTGATCTAAATAGCCTTTTTGTGTGTTCTTCAGATTTAAAAATCTTCCCTTTATAGGCTCTTTCCCCTTCAAACACAGCACTAGCATAGTGAAGACCCTGAGTAATAACATGGCATTTTGCATCATTCCATTTGATAAACTCTCCGTTCATCCAAATAAAACCCTCTCGATTATCAAATGGTGCTATTTCCATATAAATTACTCTAATAAATTAAAAGTTTAATAACAGATAAATGGCTTGATTAATATATATTTTTCAGATTATTATGTCATAGTGGCTGACTTAAATACAATATCAAATAAATCTGCATCTCTACTTTATCTGCGTGAAGACAGAATCAAAAATTCATTAAATAGTTTTTTTGAAGTTGCAAAAATTCTGGAAAAAGAAATTTTAGCAAGCCTTGATGATAAAAAATTGGGCATAGCCGATATTAGATGTCTTTTGATAATTAATATTAAGCCTGGAATAACATTTAATGAACTACTGAAGAAATTGGATATAAGGAAACAAAGCCTTAATCGTGTACTCAGAGTTCTAATCAAAGAAAACTTAATTATTCAAAAAATAAACAATGATGATGCAAGAAAAAAAAATTTATTTATGACAGATAATGCTAACAAGGCTTTAAACGAGGCAATAAAACCCATTATCAATTCACTTTCAAAAGCCTATGTAAAGTCTGGGGCTGGTTCAGTGCAAGGATTTAATCAAGTAATAAATTCATTTATAGAGGAACATTGATGAGTGAAAATAATCTACATATTCTTTTAGTTGATGATGATGATAAGATTAGAGAATTATTAAAGACATTTTTAGTAGACAATAAGTATCTTGTATCAACAGCAAGTAATGCCGCTGAAGCAAAAGAGGTACTAAAATATATTACATTTGATTTACTTGTTATTGACATAATGATGCCAGGACAAAATGGTTATGAATTAACAAAAGAAATTCGTGAAAAATCCCTAATACCTATAATCCATCTAACTGCAATGGGAGAGACTGAAGACAGGGTCCATGGTTTAGAAATTGGAGCAGATGATTATTTGGGAAAACCTTTTGAACCAAAAGAATTACTTTTACGCATAAATAATATCTTAAATAAAACTTCTATAAAAAAAGAAACTAAACAAATTCAACTTGATAATATTATAGTTGATTTAAAAAGTGGTGTGATCAAGGGAAAATCAACTGAACTATCTCTTAATGAGAACGAATTAAAAATATTGCGAATATTATCAAAATTTCCTGGTAAGTCATTTTCTAGAGAGGAGCTAATTACATCACTTAATTTTAATCAAGAAAGAACATTGGACGTATGTATAAATAGACTAAGAAAAAAAATTGAAAAAGACCCCAAGATTCCAAAATTTCTTAAAACTAAAAGAGGTTCTGGTTATGAGCTATGGATTGACTAAATGATTAAAAAAATTCTACCAACCAGTCTTTTAGGAAGAACAGTGTTAATTGTTTTGTTCCCAATAGTTATGTTTCAATTAATAATTCTGTCATATTACTATAATAGTTTGTGGGAACGCACACTCAACCGCCTATCAAGATCTGTTGCTATGGAAATAGAATTAATTTCTGACAGAATGCTCTCAAGTGAAATCAGGTTAGATCAGTATCAAGCCAAAAGTCAATTTGGTGATTACTTTCTAATGAATATCCAAGAATTGAGTGAATATGATTTGGAACAGTTAAAAGCCAAACAAAACGATAATCAAGTACTTGTCAGTCTAAAAAATGAATTGAGTACCAGAATTAAACATAAATTTTTTGTCATTGAACAAGATAACGAAACAGTCGATGTTATGATAAGCACTTCAGAAAAAGTAATACATTTTAACTTCCCAATTCATCGTATTACAACCTCAAGAAACCATATATTTTTAGGGTGGCAGATTATTTCATCATTTATCCTTATTTTGATAGCGTATTTATTTTTGAAAAATCAAGTTAAACCAATTTCGAATTTGGCTAAGGCAGCAGAACAATTTGGCAAAGGACAAGAAGTAAATAATTTCAAAGTATCAGGCGCTCTAGAAGTAAGACAGGCAAGTTTGGAGTTTTTAAAAATGAAAAATCGAATATCAAGACAAATTGAACAACGATCTCTTATGTTGGCGGGAGTGAGTCACGACTTAAAAACTCCTCTCACGAGAATGAAGTTACTTCTTGAGTCAATAAAAGATAATAAAATTAAAAATGAACTTAATTTAGAAATAAATCAGATGAATGAGATGCTAGTAGAATATTTAGATTTTGCAGCTATAAATGAGTCAAAAGATAAATCTACAATTAATCCTATTGAGGCAATAATAAATATTAAGAATGATATACATTTTACAAAACATGAAATTAACCTTGAAATCATTAATGATGAAGAAGTTTTTGTAAATGAGAATATTTTTTCTCGTTCAATTACAAATGTATTAAATAATGCGATTGTACAATCTGACAAAATAATAATTAAAGCAGATATAAACAAAAACCTAATTAAAATAAACATTCATGACAATGGAATTGGTATTCCTGATAGTGAAAAAGATAATGTATTTAAACCTTTCTATAGAGTAGACCAAAGTAGAAATCAGAATGTCTCAAACTCTGGATTAGGTCTAGCTACTACTAAATCCTTATTGAATTCAATAAATGGAAAAATATCACTGCACGACAGTTATTTAGGAGGTTTAGAGGTTGCGATTGAAATACCAAATTAAGAAATTTTACTCAATTCTCTAGATCTTTTTGTTGCTTTGTTGACAGCTCTTGTAAGAAGACTTTTTAATCCTTTATTGGAAGCAAGAATACTCAGCGCTGCTTCAGTGGTGCCTCCCTTACTTGTCACCTTTTTCTGTAAATCAGAAGGCTTTTTTTGCCCACTTAATAAAAGTAATATTGATCCTAAGAAAGTCTGTAAAACCATACTGTCCGAATTTTTAAACCCCGATTTATTAGCTATCTCAATGAGAGAATTTATAAAAAGATATATGTATGCTGGACCACTCCCAAAAATTGCAGTGAAATCATCAATTAAATCTTCTTTTTTGGTTTCACTGACTTGCCCCAATAAGGACATGAAATCAAAAATAGGTTTTTTTTGTTTCGTTTTTATTTTTCTCTCAAAATATACAATTGTGGTACCCATATTAACAGATACAGGAGTATTAGTCATAGCTCTTACAATGCCTGATGTTTTTTTGAAGACTTTATTTAAATCTTTTATTTTTTTACCAGCAACTACGGAAACTATAATTGAATTACCAAGTCTATTATCTTTATCTAATCCATTCAGTGTTTTTAATTGATTAGGCTTAACAGCAATAAGTGTGATTGTAGGTTGATAAAGATTATTAATTTTATCTATGCTATTTTTTATTTCAAAATTATTTGATCTTTTTAATTTTTTCAATTCACTTGACTGATTCTTTTCAATAACCACGATTTTTTTTGAGGAAATTCGGTGGTTAAATAATGACTTGATCACAGCAATTCCCATATTACCAGCGCCAATTATTAAAAATTTTTCTTTATTTAAACTACTTGCAGTGTTTTTTTTCTTTGGCATTATTTCTATCTTTTTTAAACTTTTTTATTGTTTTGTATTCATCATTGATCGCTTGCGAAAGCTCAAAGCCTTTTGTAACAAAGTTAACAAATTTATTAATTAAAACTTTCCTTGTGATCATAATTAGTGATAAATATATTTTAAATATTATTCAAAATTAACGTGATTTATCTTAGTTTTCCATCTATTAGTCCAGTTTTTTTTTCGATTGGTCCTCTTGATATCCGTTGGTACTCACTTGCGTATATTGTAGGATTTATATTTGCTTGGAGATACATTAAATATCTCGCTTCAAATAAAGCAGTTTCTCATAGTAATAGCATCAATGAAAAACTAATAGATGATCTGATTTTTTATTCAATAATTGGATTAATTATAGGAGCACGATTAGGATATGTGATTTTCTATAATTTTGATTATTACTCTGAAAATCTAATTGAGATATTATATCTTTGGCAAGGAGGTTTATCCTTTCACGGAGGTTTGCTTGGTATTGTTACAGCCGCCATAATAATTTCAAAGCTCTATAAAACTACTTTTTTTGAAATAAGCGATTTGATATGTGTATCAGCTCCTGTTGGAATATTTTTTGGCAGAATATCTAATTTTATTAATGGCGAATTATTTGGTAGACCTTCAAATTTTCTTATTGGAATGAAATTTCCAAACGCTGACAACCAGTATCGTCATCCAAGTCAATTATATGAAGCTTTTTTAGAAGGACTTTTATTATTTATAATTTTAAATTTTTTAATTTTTAAATTTAAAAAACTTAAAAACCCTGGAATAATTTCAGGTGTCTTTCTGATGCTTTATGGATTATTTCGATTTACTGTTGAATTTACACGTGAGCCCGACATTCAATTAGGATTTGTATATCATTTTTTTACAATGGGCATGATATTATCTTTACCAATGTTTCTTGCTGGAATTTTAATTTTAGTAATTAAAAGCATTAAAAATGATACAAGATAAAATTTACGATGCTTTAAAAGAAAGTGCATTTCTCTATCTAGATGATTTTATGAATATTTCATTAAGAGATGAAGAGCATGGATACTATACGTCTAACAAAGCTATAGGCAAAGATGGAGATTTTGTTACTGCACCTGAAATATCTCAAATGTTTGGTGAAATAATTGCTGTAAAAATATTAAACCTCATTCATGCAAGAAACATAAAAAAGTTTAATTTAATTGAACTAGGACCAGGAAGAGGCGCTCTGATAAACGATATTACTAGAGTACTCAATGCTTTATTAGATGAAGATGTCGAGTATACAATTCACTTTAATGAAATTAATAAATTCTATATTCAAAATCTAAAAAATACCTATCCTAATTGCAAGATACATAAAAATTTCAATTCATATCCTAATGAATTTTCAATAATAATTGCAAATGAGTTTTTTGATGCGATTCCTACGCGCCAATTAGTGAGTAGGAACGGAAATATTTATGAAACAGTTATTAAATTAGATAAAAAGGATAGTCTAAAATTTGACTTTATTAAGCCGAGAAAAGATATTTCTAAATTTGTAAACAATACGCAAGACCTTAAACATCTTGAGGTAATTGAATTTTCTCCTGAGACTAATTCAATCTTTCGGGAATTGATCAATTTCTTGCTTATGAATAATGGTTTTTTCTTACTAATTGATTATGGATATATTAATCTACCTAAGATAAGTACTCTTCAGTCAATTAAATCAAATAAAAAAACTGATTTTCTTGATAACCCAGGTAATCAAGATATCACATATCATGTAGACTTTAATAACCTGCAAAATATTTTAGAAGAAAATAAAATTGATGACTTTATAATAAATACTCAATCTAATTTCCTTCGGCAAAATGGAATTTTAGATCGAGCTAATATCTTAATTAAGAAAAACCCAAAGAAAAAGAAGCAAATAAACGAACAGTTGGCAATACTTACCAAAAGAGAATATATGGGAAATTTATTTAAAGTTTTGGAAATTAATATTTAATGTTTTTTACAAAAAATCTCTCAAATATAGATCATTGTTTCTTTTCAAGATTGGGTGGTGTTTCGCAAGGAAGATATAAATCATTAAATTGTGGAAAAGGATCAAAAGATGAGAATGGTGCTATTGAAGAAAATTTAGTCGCTATTTCTAGATATTACGGTTTAAAAAAGTCTGATATTATTACTATGCATCAAACACACTCTTCTAATGCAATAGTTTTAGATAGCAGCAATAAGTCTGAAATTTTAAAATGTGACGGGATTGTAACTAAAGAAAATAATAAAATATTATCAGTATTAACGGCTGATTGTGCTCCATTATTATTTTATGAAGTAAAAAATAAAATAATAGGAGCTTGTCATGCAGGCTGGAAAGGTGCCTTGAACGGTATAATTCAAAATACAATTTTACAAATAACCAAGCTGGGTGGAAAGAGGGATAATATACGCTGCAGTATTGGCCCATGCATAAGACAAAAATCCTATGAAGTAAGATTACCTTTTTATAAAAACTTCATTAAACAAGATCAAGATAATGCAAGATTTTTTCAAAAAAATCATAATAATAGATATCTGTTTTCGCTTACTGAATTCATTCTCAAGATACTTTCTGATGAGCAAATTACTAACCACGAGATTGTTGATGTCGATACTTTCAGCGAAGAAACATTATGTTTTAGCTATCGAAGAAATTATAAAAAAAATATAACCGATTATGGTAGAATGATTTCAACAATTGTTATAAAAGACAGATAAATTATGAGAATTATTGCAGGAAACAGCAATTTACCTTTATCTAAGAGCGTCGCAGAATATCTTGGCGAAAACCTTACAAATGCTTCTATTACAAGATTTGCTGATGATGAAGTTTATGTAGAAATTAAAGAGAACATTCGTGGTGAGGATGTATTCGTAATGGAGTCTCTATCTTACCCAGCGAATGACAATATAATGGAACTACTGGTGATGATAGATGCACTTAAAAGAGCTTCAGCAAAAAGGATTACTGCTGTGATCCCTTATTATGGATATGCACGTCAAGATAGAAAACCAGGGCCAAGAACTCCTATCTCAGCAAAATTAGTTGCAAATTTAATAACAACTGCTGGAGCAGACAGAGTGCTTACTTTAGATCTTCATGCTGAACAGATACAAGGATTTTTTGATATACCAACAGATAATTTATTTGCAGGTCCAGTGTTTTCAAAAGACATAAAAGAAAAATATGAAATTAGTAATCTAGTTGCAGTTTCTCCTGATATTGGTGGAGTTGTGAGGGCAAGAGCGATTGCAAATAAGATCGGAGCCTCAATTGCTATTGTTGATAAAAGAAGACCCAGAGCAGGTGAAAGTGAAGTAATGAATATCATTGGAGACGTAAAAGGAAAAGATTGTATTATTCTAGATGATATCATTGACTCAGCGGGAACAATTTGTAATGCAGCTGACAAAATTATAGATTTAGGAGCTAACAGTATCACTTCATATGTTACGCACGGAGTATTAACAGGAAAAGCCTTAGAGAAAATTAGTGCATCAAAATTGACTGAACTAGTAATTACAGATTCAATCAATAATCAAGAAAAATTAAAAGCTTGTGAGAAAATTAGGTCGATTAGTATCTCAGATTTATTGGGCGAGGCAATTAAGAGGATATCCGAGGCGAGCTCAGTATCAAGTCTATTTGAATTTTGATTTATATACTTGCCATATAGGTAATTTTAATTTAATACCAACCTCATCGTTATGAGCAAAGAAAGTAATTTAAACGCTGAAATCAGGGATGGATCTGGTAAATCCGCTGTAAAAAAAGTACTAGCTGCAGGTAAGATTCCTTCAGTTATGTATGGTTTAGGTGAAAACCCTGTAAACATTTCATTAGATAAGATTACAGTTCAAAAAGAGATCAATTCTGGTGGTTTCCTAACTAGAATATTTTCACTTAACATTGATGGAAAGAAAAGCTTAGCAATTCCAAGAGAGGTTCAATTTGATCCACTTTCTGATCAACCTATACACATTGATTTTTTAAGACTAGCTGCAGACTCAAAAATTACTCTGGACATTCCTACTAGGTTTATAAATGAAGAGTTATCACCTGGATTAAAACGAGGTGGTGTTCTAAATGTTAATAGACGTACTGTTCAACTAAGTTGCCCTGCTAATAATATACCTGAAGAGATAGTTTTCGATCTAGAGGGTTTAGAAATAGGTGACACAATCAGAATTTCTGCAGCAAATTTAGGTGACGGAATTTCTCCAACAATTAGTGATAGAGATTTCACTGTAGCATCTGTTGCTGCACCTACTGTTGTAAAAGAACCTGAAGCTCCTGCAGAAGGCGAGGCTGCTGAAGGTGAAGCTACTGAGGGTGGTGCCGCTGCTGAAGATAAAAAAGATGCAGCTCCAGAGGCTGATAACAAAGAAGAAAACAAAGATAAAGAATAACACTTTTTCTTTTACCTATTTTGATATTTATATATCTTCAATCATATGATTGCATTAATCGGATTAGGGAATCCTGGCACAAAGCATAAAAATAATAGACATAATGTGGGCTATTTATTTATCGATCAGCTTTTACAAGATCATGATGATGTAATGAGAGAAAAGAAATTTGATGGGGAGTTGGCGTCGTTTCTTATTGGAAAGAAAAAAATATACACCTTTAAATCCAATGATTATATGAATGAGTGTGGTAAAAGTATTGCAACTTTTTTAAACTTTTTCAAAATTAAATCAAATTTAACTTATGTTATTCATGATGATCTAGATATCACTTTAGGAAAAATAAAAATCAAGTTGGGGGGTTCTTCCGCAGGTCATAATGGGCTCAAATCAATAGATAGTAAAATTGGAAAAAATTATAATAGAATAAGAATAGGTATAAATCATCCGGGCAATAAAGAAATGGTTAATAAACATGTATTAAGTAATTTTAAAAAAAGTGAATTAGAAGTTATTAATGAATTAAATATAAAAATGTCTGAAAATATAAAAATATTATTGGATGGAGAAAAATCCAAATTTATTAATAATTTAAAATAATTGATCATGGGATTTAAGTGTGGAATTGTTGGATTGCCAAATGTTGGGAAATCAACATTGTTCAATGCATTAACAAAGAAAATAGCCGCTGAAGCAGCAAACTACCCTTTTTGTACCATTGAACCAAATGAGGGTACTGTAATAGTGCCTGATACAAGAGTAGAAACTCTATCAAATTTAGCAAAATCAAAAAAAACAATACCAACATCTCTTAGTTTTTACGATATAGCGGGTTTAGTTAAAGGTGCTTCTAAAGGAGAGGGACTCGGAAATAAATTTTTATCTCATATTAGAGAAGTAGATGCAGTTATTCATGTGGTTCGCTGTTTTGAAGATACTAATATTACTCATGTAAACAATAAAATAGATCCTGTTGATGATATTGAAACGATTAATACTGAATTAGTTCTATCCGACATCGAACAACTCGAAAAAATAAATAAAGGACTAGAAAAACTAGTAAAAAAAGGTGATAAAGAAGCCAAATTAAAAACAGAGGCTTTGAACCTTCTACTTAAACACTTGGAATCAGGTCAGCCTGCTATTTTAATGAAGAATTTAAATGAAATCTTCGCGCATATAAAAGAGTTCAACTTAATAAC